>Ga0111539_10000027_pt1 | contig 185408 bp, 148 predicted proteins | sample RhiMethybrSRZTD1_FD_79667 | JGI IMG/M metagenome (GOLD analysis project Ga0111539, IMG submission 79667) | Populus rhizosphere microbial communities from Tennessee, USA - Rhizosphere MetaG P. TD hybrid SRZTD1 (version 2) (version 2) | ecosystem: Host-associated > Plants > Roots > Rhizosphere...
GATCTTCGCGAACCCGTTCAACCTGATCGCGTCGAACGGCGTCTGCATGCGCGTCGGCAACTGAACGCGCCGATCACTTGCCGCCGGGCCGGGTGCGGTTGCACCCGGCCCGGTGTGCGTACGGTCACTACTTCGGCGATCCCTTGGCCTCGACCTCGGCGGCGCGCAGGCACTGCTCGAGCGCCTCGTCGATCGCTGCCTCGCCGGGCGCCCCGATCCACTTGTGCCGGATCACGCCCTGCGCATCGATCACGTAGAGCACCGGGATCGCGCTGATGTTCCACCGCCGCGTGATCTCGCCGCGGTGCACCGGACCCGGATCCGCGAACGACCGCCACGTCAGACCGTGCCGGCGCACCGCTTCGCCGAGCTCGGTCGGGCCATAGCCGTTGACGTTGACGCCGAGCACGGCGAACGGCTTGCCCGCGTACCTGGTCACGAGCGACCGCTCGTGGGGCCACTGCGCCCGTCACGTGAGTCAAAGCTCGTGCCAGAAGTCGAGCAGCACGACCTTGCCGCGGTAGTCGCTGAGCGCGAAGCGTACACCGTCCTGGTCGGGGCCTGCGATGTCCGGTGCTGGCTTGCCGATCGCCAGATCGCGCAGCTCGAACAGGCTGGTCTTGGCCCTCTCGCCGGCGGTGCTGCCGTCGGCGAGCGTCACGTCGCCGTATTGCCTGGCTGCCCGTTCGAACAGCGCCTCGACCTCGGCCTCGACCGCGGCTCGATCCTGGCCGCGCAGCTCCGCGAGGTAGTCGTCGCCGAACAGGCCCGCGAACTCCGCCGCCAGCTGTTTGCTGCCGGATGTCAGCTCGACGCGGCGCCGGCGATTGGCGAGGAAGCCCGCGAGGCCGAGGCAAGCCTGGGCCTGCACCGCTCGGTGCGGGCTCGCCGCGAGCACCTCGCGCAGGAACGTCTCGTACTCGCGGCAGAACCCACCGGCGACGCGCTCGCAGACTGCGCCGAGCCGTTCGCTCGCGATGTGTCCGCGGCGCAGCAGCTCGAGCGCTTCGGCCCGCGCCGTGTCGGAGCCGACGATCTCGACGGGCCATGGCGTCGTGTTCACCTGCCACACGGCTTGGATCAGCGCCTCCAGGGCGATCGGGTCCTGCGCGTTGCGGCGCGCGAGCGCGACGAGCCTGGTTCCGAGCTCGTTGTGGCGTTGGAACGACTTCCCGATGTACTGCACGCGTTCCGCATCGGTCTTCGGGCCCGCGCCGAAACCGCGCTGGTAGTCGCGCATCAGCTCGTCGAACTCGGTCTTGGGCGACGCCTGCGGTTCTTGCCACGATCCTGTGGCGTTCGTTGCCGCAGCGGGGCTCGCAGCGAGTGCGCTGCATGCGCCGAGCAGCGCGAACAGCGAGCGGATCAACGGCATGGGGGACTCCTGTTTCGCGGCAGCGTGACAGTCTAGCACCCAGCCCTCCTCGGCGATCAGGAACGGACGGCGCAGCGAGACGGGAATCCGAGTGGAGAATGCGGCGACGGTGGAGCGCGCCGTCGTGTTCACGGCGCGACCGGTGGCAGTTGGCGTTCGATGCGCCGGTCCGGTACCAGCCAGATGAGCGCGACACCCGCGTAGAGGGCGATCGCGAGCTGCGGATACTTGAACGCGCTCGCAATGCCAGCCACGTAGCAAGCGATCGACAGCTTGCCCTTGCGGTCGCTGCCGACTGCGTTCGCGAGTTTCGAGCCAGGGCCGAGCAGGCGAACGAGCCGCGTCTGCAGCAGCGTGTACGCGAACGCGGAGCCGAGCAGGATCACGCCGTATGTCGCAACCGCTTGGGTCGGGTCCTCGTGGTGCGCGCCCATCCACGCGGTGCCGACCGGGACCAGCGACAGCCAGAACAGCAGGTGCAGGTTCGCCCACAGCACGCTGCCGCTGATCCGTTCGACGAGGTGCAGCATGTGGTGGTGGTTGTTCCAGTAGATGCCGAGGTAGACGAAGCTCAGCACGTAGGCGAGGAACTCGTGCGAGCGTTCGGACAGCGCGTCCCAGCCGTCCCCGTGCGGCACCCTCAGTTCGAGCACCATGATCGTGATCAGGATGGCGATCACGCCATCGCTGAACGCTTCGAGTCGGCCGCGTCCCATGCGCGGCAGGTTAGTTCGCTGCCGGCGCCGCGGCTACTCAGCGATGGTGCGCTTTCCCGTCGGCGGAGAGAACGAGCACCGCGTCTACCCACACGCACGAGGGTGTCGCAGGTGCGCAGAGAGCGCGGGCCGCGGCCGTGGCGTTATGGTGCAAGCACCATGCTCCCACTCGCGCGCGTCGTCGTCCTGCCCGTCGTCCTCGCTGCGATGCTGCCGGCCCAGGAGGCGAAACCGGCGCCGCTGACGGACCGCTACCAGGCGACGTCGCAGATGCTCGCGATGCGCGACGGCGTGAAGCTGCACACGATCGTCGTCGTCGACCAGCGCGCGAAAGAACCGCTGCCGTTCGTGATGTTGCGCACGCCCTATGGCGTCGCGAACTGGCAGCGCCACTTCGGCTCCTACATGAAGGACCTCGCCGAGGACGGCTACGTGTTCGTGTTCCAGGACATCCGCGGACGACACGAGAGCGAGGGCACGTTCGTGATGCAGCGTCCGCTGCGTGCGACGGACCCCCGGCTCGCGATCGACGAATGCACGGACGCCTACGACACGATCGACTGGCTCGTGAAGAACGTGCCGCACAACAACGGACGCGTCGGCATGCTAGGCATCAGCTACGACGGCTGGACGACGATCATGGCCGCGGCCGAGCCGCATCCCGCGTTGCGCGCGATCTCGCCGCAGGCTTCGCCGGCCGACATGTGGCTCGGCGACGACTTCCATCACAACGGCGCGTTCCGGCTCAGCTACGGCTTCGAGTATGCGGTCATGATGGAGACCGCGAAGACGCAGGCGCCGTTCAAGTTCGACGGCGACGACACGTTCGAGTGGTATCTCGATCTCGGCTCGCTCGCGCACGTCAACGAGCGGTTCCTGCACGAGAAGATCCCGACCTGGAACGACTACACAGCACATCCCGACTACGACGCGTTCTGGCAGGCACAGACCGTGATCCAGCAATTGAAGAGCTGCACGGTGCCGACGCTGAACGTCGCGGGATGGTGGGACCAGGAGGACTTCTACGGACCGATCGCGATCTACGAGGCGCTCGAGAAACACGACACGCAACACCACAACCACCTCGTCGTCGGTCCATGGAATCACGGCGGCTGGTCGCGTGGCGACGGCGACAGGCTCGGCGCAATCCAGTTCGGCAGCAAGACTGCTGCGTGGTTCCGCGAGCACGTGCAGGCCGTGTGGTTCCGCCACTGGCTCAAGGACCAGGGCAAGCTCGACCTGCCCGAAGCGCTGACGTTCGAAGCAGGCAGCAACGAATGGCGCCACTGGGACGCGTGGCCGCCGCACGCCGCGACCGAGCAGAAGCTCTACCTGCACGCCGGTGGCAAGCTGTCGTTCGATGCGCCCGCCGGCGGCGGCGAGCCTCGGTTCGACGAGTTCGTCGCGGATCCGGGCAAGCCCGTGCCCTACCGCAATCGGCCGATCAAACCGACCTACGGACAAGGCTCGAAGTGGAGCGAGTGGCTCGTCGACGACCAGCGGTTCTCGAAGGACCGGGGTGACGTGTTGCGCTGGCAGACGGACGTGCTCGAGCAGGACGTGACGATCGCGGGCGCGATCGAGGCGAGGTTGTTCGCGTCGACGACCGGCACCGATGCCGACTGGATCGTGAAGCTGATCGACGTGCTGCCCGAGAGCGAGGCGGTTGAGCTCGCGGGCCGCGAGCTCATGGTCGCCAACGAAGTGTTCCGCGGGCGCTATCGCAACGGGTTCACGAAGCCGGAACCGTTGCCGGCCGGCGAGGTGGTTCCGTTCGCGTGGAGCCTGCACACGCAGAACTACACGTGGAAGAAGGGCCACCGCATCATGGTGCAGGTGCAGAGCACGTGGTTCCCGCTGATCGACCGCAACCCGCAGACCTTCGTGCCAAACATCTTCCTCGCCGCCGACGGCGACTTCCGCGCGCAGACGCACCGCGTGTTCCGTTCGGCGAAAGCCGCATCGTGCGTCGTGCTGCCCGTCGTGGCGCAGCGGCGCTGAGGTTCGGCGCGGCTCGACGAGCGTTCGCGGCGTGCGCCCTCGTGCGGAGCAGCCGTGAGGCGGCGGGGCCGGTGCCATCTGCCGTCGCCGCGCACGGCCAAGTGCGCAGCCGCTCGTGCGCCCATCGGCTCCCTGCGCCACACGTGTCAGAAGTCCATACTCGGGCTTCGATCCAATCGGATCGAAGTGCGTGCGTTGCCCGCGGTCGCGGGCGATCGCCACGCATTCAGCCACCAGGTCGGATCCCCAACATGAACCCCACGCAAGTCACCGTTTTGAGCGCGGCATTGGCAGCCATTCTGGCGGGCACCTGTCCGCGCAAGGCCAGCGCCTGAAGTTGCCGCCCGGCGTGAAGACGAACGCCGTGCTGAAGGGCGGCGTCGACGCCCTCGTCACGACGGACCTGACCACGCTGACCGTGCCCCAGCTCGTGCAATCCCTGCTCGGTCCCGGCGTCGTCGCGTCGAACGTCGTGTTCCATGGTGCGTCGATCGCCGCCGGGACCTTCCAGGGCGGGACGGGCATCGTCGGCATCGACTACGGCATCGTGCTCTCGTCGGGCAACATCGCGTCCGTGCCCGGACCGAACACGAGCAATTCCACGTCGACGATCACGGGCACGCCCGGCGACCCGCAACTCGATGCGCTGACCACGTCTCCCACGTTCGACGCGTGTTCGCTCGAGTTCGACTTCAGCTGCACGACCGCGTCGCAGATCGCCTTCCAGTACGTGTTCTCCTCGGAGGAGTACAACGAGTACGTCGCGTCGGCCTTCAACGACGTCTTCGCGTTCTTCCTCAACGGCGTGAACATCGCGACGCTGCCCGGCGGCGTCTCGGTCGCCATCAACAACGTGAATTGCGGGAACCCCTACAACCCGGCGTTCGGCGGCAACTGCGGCTTCTACGTGAACAACAGCTGCGCCGACCTGCCGGGCGGCACCTTCCCGTGCAGCGGGGCGTTCGACACCGAGATGGACGGTCTCACCGTGGTGCTGACCGCGGTCGGCACGCTGCTCCCCGGGTCGAACCACATCAAGCTCGCCATCGCGGATGCGGGTGACCAGGTCCTCGACTCGAACGTGTTCATCCGCGGCCAGAGCTTCCAGTGCGGGGCCAGCGGTGCCTACTTCGCGCCGCCGACGCCGTGTGGTCAGACGTTCCAGGCCATCGCCGGCGTTCCCGTCCAGTTCACGGTCGCCGCATCGGCCGCGACGGGCCTGCCGAGCAATGCGGTGACGTTGGCCTGCGGCGCGCTGCCGGCCGGCGCCGCGAACGTTCCGGCGCTGCCGCTCACGCAGGCCGGACAGAGCGTGCTGGTGACCACTGCGTTCTCGTGGACGCCGGCCGCCGCGCAGGTCGGAGCGCACACGCTGAGCTACACGGCGACGGATCAGCTGTCGCAGGTCGCGGTCTGCACGATCCATGTCAACGTCCTGCCCGTCGGCTCGGGCAGTGCGAGCTCGACCGTGGTCGGAACCGGGTGCGTGGCCGGCGGTCAGTACCCCGAGCTGCGCTGCGATCCGCCGATCCTCGGCACCAACGTCGATTTCGAGATCACGCACGGGTTGCCGAACTGGCCCGGCGCGCTGCTCGCCAGCCTGGGTCCGCCGGTGCCGCTGCTGCTGTGGCCTGGCTGTCACGCGTACGTCGATCTCAACACGATGCTCGTGTTCTCCTTCTTCCTGACGGACGCTCTCGGCATCTCGCACACACCGTTCGCGATCCCGAATGCGCCAAGCCTGGTCGGCTTCCCATTCACGGCGCAAGGGCTGTTCCTCGGCACCTCGGATCCGTTCGGCATCCGTGCCACCGACGGCCTCTACCTGATCCTCGGCAACTGAGCCGCGTGAACGCAGCGGCGCGGACCTCGGTCACTGTTTGCGCCAGGTCAGCTCGGCGTAGATCGAGGAGTGCACGGAGTTCGTCGCGAGGCCCTTGCGGAACGCGATCGCGGCGAACTCCTCGCTGTGCATCACGTGGTCGATGGCCACGCGAAACGGCGAGAGCAGGCCCGGGTGCATGGGCCATGTGACCGGGGCACAGCCGCACACGGCTTCGGATGCGTTCGCGAGGCCGAGCAGGTGCAACCGGTGCACGAATGCGCTGCGCGGCGTCGCGTTGAAGTCGCCCGCGACGACGATCGGCAGGCGTTCGCGCGCGAACCAGTCGAGCAGCTGCTTGCGGTCGCGCCATGCCCGCGCGTAGACCGCGTAGGGCCAGGGTTTCCTCGGGTGGATGCCATACAGCGCGAACACGTGGTCGCGCCAGCGCAGCGGCACGCGGATCTGGGAGTTGAGCTTGCCGAGGTTCACGACCTCGCAGTCGCCGGCCGCGGGCAGACGCGACAAGACGGCGATCTGGAGCTCCTCTCGAGCGTCGGGATTCTCGGTAGCGGCGGCGAGCCACCGGTGTGGATAGTCGCCGAGGAACCATTGCTCGAGCCGCGTGGCCCAGGGCTTCGTGACCTCGAGCAGCACGAGCACGTCGGCGTCGAGCTCGCGCAGACACGCTTCCATGAGCGGGTCGTCCACGTTCTCCATCTCGAGGCTCACCGTTGCCACGCGCAGCGGCCGGCCGTCGCCGCGCAGCGGCTCGTCGAGTCGCGATCTCGCGCAGACCTCGGGCAACAGCGTGAACAGGACGATCGGGGCCAGCGTCAGCGCGGGCCACCAGAGGCGACGCACGAGCGCGAGGATCGCCAACATCGTCGTGAGCAGGCCAACTTGCACCCACATCGCGGCGACGGTCTCCGACACGAAGCCGATCGGGCCCTGGAGGCCAGGGTCCGACCCGCCGAGCCGAGGACCCACGAGGCCGAGCAGCCACAGCAACCACGCAAGGGTCGCGAGGCACCACGCGGTGACGTGCTCGAGCCTGCGTCTGTGCGGCACACTTCTCTGCACGCTACGTCGATCGGCAGCCGCGCGGCGCGCGCATGCTCTGTTCCCGCAGCGGCGTCGCGGGCCCATGCCACCGGGCTTTCGCGGCCGGTCCCGGCGCGGCCGCTTTCTCACCTTGCCTGAAATCCCGGTCGCCCGCTGGCTTTCTTGAACATGTTCAAATCCCAGCAGGAGACCTTCAAGGAACATGCCCATGGAACCGACACTCATCACCTACCTGCTCTACGTGCTGATCAGCGTCGCGCTGACCGTCTGGGTCGGGCGCACGCTGCACAAGAACGGCCGCGCGTTCCTCATCGACGTCTTCGCCGACCGCGCGGACCTCGCCGACTCGGTGAACCACCTGCTGGTGGTCGGCTTCTACCTCGTGAACTTCGGCTACATGTCGCTCGCGTTGAAGCTCGCCACGGTCGTGACGACAGCGACCACCGCGGTCGAGGCGCTCAGCTACAAGGTCGGGCTCGTGCTCGTCGTGCTCGGCGGCATGCACTTCTTCAACCTGTTCGTGTTCAGCCGCATCCGCCGGCACAAGGTGGTGTACGACGCGCCGCGGCCCGTCGCGCCCGACATGATGCTGCCGCCGCTGCCGGCCGCGGGCCCGCGCGCGGGGTGAACGCGGTGGAGCCCCGCGATCTGTCGCTCGTGGTCTGGTTCGACGGCGACTGCGGCTTCTGCCGCCGCGTCGCGAGCTGGCTGCAGACCCAGGAGACGCTCGTGCCCGTGCAACTCGTCGCGGCCCAGCGAGCGCGCGACGCGGGTTGCCCGATCGACCTTGCGTCGCTGCTTGCACAGCTGACGGTGACCGCGAGCGACGGCGCGGTCTACCGCGGCACCAACGCGTGGATCGTCGTGCTCTGGGCGTTGCGCAGCTACCGGGCGCTCGCGCTGCGCTTCGCGACGCCGCGATGGCGGCCGTGGGCCGAGCGTCTGTTCGGTGCGATCGCCGGCATCGCGTCGTGGACGAAACGCCGGGCCGCGCGCTAGCGTGAACGGCGTGGCAGACGCCGAAACGCCGATTGGCAAGGGCGAGCGCACCAAGGAGCGCATCGTGCAGGCTGCGCTCGAGCTGTTCCGCGAACACGGCTACGAGGCGACGACGATGCGCATGGTCGCGGACAAGGCCGAGGTGTCGCTCGGCAACGCCTACTACTACTTCGAGAGCAAGGATCTGCTGTTGCAGGCGTTCTACCGCGAGGTGCACGAGGCCCACGTCGCGGCGTCTGCGCAGGTGCTGCAGCGGGAGCGCACGCTGGTCGGCCGTCTGCGCGGCGTCATGCTCGCGAAGCTGCAGGTCATCGAGCCATACCACCGCTTCAGCAGCCTGATGTTCCGCACGGCCGCGGATCCCGCGAGCCCGCTGAATCCGTTCCACCCCGCGAGCGCCGACACGCGGGCCGAGGGCGAAGCGCTCTTCGCCGAGGTGCTGCGCGGCAGCAGCACCAAAGTGCAGCAGGACCTCGCGGCCGAGCTGCCGCGCCTGTTGTGGACCTACAGCATGGGCATGCTGCTCTACTGGATCCACGATCGCTCGCCGCGGCGCGAGCGCACGCGGGCCTTCGTCGAGCAGACCGTCGACCTCGTCGCGACGAGCATCAAGCTCGCTTCGAACCCGCTGCTGCGTCCGTTGCGCACGAAGGTGATCGGACTCCTGCACGACCTGCAACCCGATCCGTAGTTCTCCACCCGTGAGTACACGGTCCCCGAAGGATGCAACGAGTGGACCCGACCACGCTCATCGCCGTTGAGCCGCGCTCGCGCTGCGCGAGCGTCGGCTCCTACGCAGGCGGGCCGAGCCCGTCCCCTCGCCAGCTAATAGTCGACGTCGTTCTTGCTGACGATGAGCACTACGTTGCTGACTCCGTCGGTCTTGCTGAGCGCGGTCGTCAACTGCTCGGCCGTGGCTTCCTTGAGCAGCGTGATGTCGTAGGTCAGACGCAGGTTGCGGCTGTCGCCGGACGGTTCGATGTGCAGCATGTTGGAACGTTTGCTGTGCTGCTGGATCTTCTCGAGGTAGGCGCTGCTGTCCTTGTCCTGCGCGTAGGTGAACCGCAGGATGAACTCGCTCTTGTAGAGCGCGCCGAAGTTCGTCGCGAAGAGCAGCAGCGCCAGCAGGCAGACCGCGGCCGTGCCGATGCCGACGAGCTCCCAGTGGCCGAGACCGGCCGCCATGCCGAGCGCGAGCGATGCGAACACGAAGGACGTGTCGCGCGTGTCCTTCACGACGGTGCGGAAGCGGATGATCGACAGCGCGCCGACCAGCGTGAACGCCGTGGCGAGGCTGTTGCGCACGGTCATCATCACGAGCGCCACGACGAGCGAGACGAACACGATCGTCTGCATGAAGGACTGCGAGTAGGACAGGCCCTTGTGCGTCGAGCGGTAGACGATCGCGAGCGCGAGGCCGACGGCCACGGCGATCACGGGGCGCAGGATGTAGTCGTGCAGATCCAGCGTCATCACGGTCTCGAGGGTCGTCTGGCCGAGACCTTGCGGAGCTTGCAGCAATGGGAGCAGAGTGGAGAGCATGGGAATGCGGTGGGGGGCTCAGTCCGGTTCGGTGCACAAGCCGAGCGCCTGCATGCCGGCGCAGACCTTCGAGATCGACTGGCGGCGCAGGTCGAACGCCTGCAGGATGCGGTGGAACCAGGCGGGCACATGGCGGCGGAACTTGACTTCCATCACCGTGAAGCCGCGCAGCATCGGCAACGGCATCGCTGCGGTGTCCGAGAACATCGCGTCCGTCGCGACGGCGGTGAGCCCGGTGTCGAGAGTCAGCCGGAACGCCGGATCGAACTTGCTGAGGTAGGGGCGGCGCAGGTAGTCGACGAGCACGATCGGCCGGATCTGACGGCGGTAGAGCTCGAACTCGAACTGCTCGAGCACGGTGCCCGGCGTGGCGTGGCGCAGCAAGACCTGGGACAGCTCGTAACCGCCGGCGCGCTGGTCGAACTCGCCGGCGAGCGGCGTGCGGTGCTTGAACACGAGGTTGTTGTGCCGCCCCTTGATCTCGAGGAACCACGGCGCGCGATCTTCGATGCTGTGGCCGTAGGTGCGGATGCGGAACTTCGACCGCGTCAGCATGCCGTCGACCTTGTCGTGGAACGCCGAATGCGTCTGGTCGTCGAAGTAGAGGCTGCGCACGAAGTAGGTGTGGTGCGGTCGGCTCGCCACATGCGGATCGAGCTCGACGAAGTGTTGCAGCGCGCCTTCGACCTCTTCGCGCTGGCTGCGATCGAGCACGTATTTGAACTCGAACCGCGAGAAGTGCAGCGGGGTCCGGGTCTCAGTGGCCATCCGGCACCCCCCGCGTCTCGGCGCGCAGCGAGCCCCAGAGCTCCGCGAACTGACGCTCGAGCGGACGCAGGTCCTCGGGGAACGGCAGCGGATGAGCATGACGGACCGCCGGTCCGGCGTCGCCGTCGACGATGCGAGCCGTGTTGCGCAAATGCGTCGTCGTGCCGTCGAGGTTCTGCTGGTCGTACTGAGCAGCCAGGTCCCCGGTGACCTGGCAGTCGATCAGCTCGAGTCGCGACCAGTGGTCTGCGGTCGGCGACGTTTCGTTGTCGACGACGACGGACTTGTAGACCGTGAGGAAGCCGCCGGAGGCGTAGCGCCAGTTCTTCTTGTAGGCGTTCATCGCCTTCGTGCAGCGGCGGATGTCGCAGTTCCCGACATGCGCGACCGAGCCGTCCTTGGCCTCCATGCCGATGTTGCAGCTCACGAAGCGGTTGCGCAGCGCGAGCAGGTGCGAGCCTTCACCGATCGAAATGCCCTTGTCGCCGTCCTGCTCGAAGCGGCAGTCGTGGATCGAAGCGCGCGTCGTCATGAGGTCGACGCCGTCGTTCTTGCAGCGCACGAACGAGGAGTTGCGGACCACGACCGTGCTGATGTCGCAGTCGAGGCCGTCGCTGAGCCCGCCCGTGAGTGTCACGCGATCGAACACGACCGACGCGTACACGATGTGGATCATGTCGTCGCATTGGTAGTTCTCGGCGAACGCGCAATCCGCGACGGAGACCTGCTCGCAGTTGTGGATCGAGAACATCGAGCAGTACTCCTCGAGCGGCACCTTGTAGCCGCTGCCGCCGTGCATGTTGCACCATTGCAGCGCCGAGCCCGAGCAGGCTTCGCCGTTCAGCGCCACCGTGCCCCATGGCTCCTGGCCGGCACTCTGCGGCTCGAACCGGATCGGCCGCTCGCGCGTGCCGGCGGCCGTCACGCGGCCGCGGAACAGGACGCTTGCACCCGGGCCGAGCCGCACGACGGTGCCCGGCTCGATCGACACGTCGTCCTTCACTTCGCGCACGCCATCGATCAGGACTTCGCCGCTCCACACGAGCGGCGTGGCGCTGCGTTGCGGCGGCGTCGCGCGGTAGAGGAACTCGACGTCGAGCGGCGGCAGCTCGGCGACCGCGACGGCACTCTCCTGCTTGCCCGCGCGCACGACCTGGACGTCGCGCAGCCGGTTGCCGGCAGGCACACCCTGCAGGCACAGGTCGTAGGTGGCGGGTGCCGCTGCGCGGCCGTGCTGGCCCATCGTCTGGCCCCCGCGGTTGCGGAACGTCGGCACGAGCTGGCAGAACAGACGCGCGGGCACGCGCAGCCTCCCGTCCTGCACCGAGACCCCGGGGCTGAGGTCGACGTCGTGTGGTGCGCCGAAGTGGCGCAGCCGCAACACGACCGACACGGGCGCGGTGAGCGGGCGCTCGAACTGCAGCGCGACCTCCGAAGTCGGGCGCCGGCCATCGACCAGCAGTCGCACGGTGCTCGCGTCGGCCTGCGCCCAACGTATGGTGCCGGTGTCATCGAGGTGCGCCGCGCGCAACACGGGGAGGATCCGTTCGACATACAGCCGGAAGCCCTCCATGGATACCTGCACCATGTCGTGGTTCGGGTGGATGTTCGGATCGTGGAGCAGCGCCTTGCTGGTGTTGGTGAACATCACCTCGAACTCGGCGAGGAACTGCTCCATCTGGCCGCGTTCGAAGAACCGCTGCAGCGCTTCGTGACGCGCCTGCAGGAAGTCGCCGTTCTGCAGCAGCCACTGGTGCAGGCGACTCGTCACGATGTCCGATGCGCATGCAACGCCGTCCACGGGGAGCCACATGATGGCCCACCCGATCGGATCCCAGATCATCGGCTCGAACCTCGAGCGCCACGGGTCCCAGAACAGCCGCCAGTTGTGGCATTCGTCGAAGTGATGCGTCTGGGCGAGCACCTCGAAGGCGCCGAAGCGGCCCCAGGCGTTCATGTCGAGCAGCTCGGACAGCTCGGCCTGTGATGCTTCGCTCGGGCTGCCGTCGATGAGACGCAACAGGCGCTGCAGCGGCACCCTGCTCTCCAGCGCGTAGTGGTTGTTGGCGGCAACCTTCTGCCACGCCTGCGGCATGTCGAACACCCGGTTGCTCGCGCCGCGGTACTCGTCCCTGCCGACGAGCTCGCCCGAGTAGATGTCACCGGGCATGCGGTCGTGGCGGCGCAGCGTGCCCTCGTCGAGCTGCTCCGTGAACTCGTGGACTCCGCGGTTGCGGCCGTTCACGAACACGTTGACGACCTCGCACTGTGGCGTGATGAGCCCCAGCAGGCTCGTTAGCCGGTACGACAGGGCGTTGTTGAGCTGCTCGCCGAACTTCGGCACGATGAGGTTGAACTGCCGCATGCCGGCGAACAGATCGTCGGTCTTGGTCTTGATGCGCAGCGATTTCTTGTCGTAGCCCCAGTGGTGCAGGAAGTCGCCCCGGTAGCGCATCTGGACCTTGTGCAGCCCGTCGGCATACATCAACAGCGCATCGACGAAGTCGAGGCCCGAGTAGGGGAGGTCCTCGTCGAGCTTGGCCAGCTCGGACTCTCCCGCGAACAACTGGATGCTGCGCAGCTGCTGCGCGACGGGCACGCTCGCGAGGTTCGAGCCCTGCAGCCGGATGCGCGCTTGCCACGACATGCTGTCGAAGACGTCGACTCCGGTCTCGTGCAGAGTGGCCTTCCACGGCATGGCGTTGAAGTCGACCGAGAACTTGCGCCAGCGTTGCCACGTGGCCGTCGACCACAACGCGAAGAGCGCGCAACCCGGCAGCGTGACGACCCAGCTCCAACGCCATGCCCAGCGGAGCCAGCGACTCACAGCACACCCCGCAAGCACACCGAGTCGATCTGCTTGCCGGCCGGGGCAGCGAACCAGAAGCACGGATCGTCGCCGGTCGCGAGGATGGCCTCGTTGTTCCGTTCGACGTGGTGCGATCCGAGCAACGGCATGGTCCGCGGATCGAGCACGACGCGTTGTCCGTCGGCGATCACCTCGAGCGTGCGCCACCGGTATTCGAGGCCGGCGGTCTTGGGCAGGTCGAAACGCAGCATGGCGGCCGGTTGCTGCACGCGGAAGGACACTTCGATGCTGTCGTCGCCGCTGCATTCGATGGAGCCGCCCACCCGCCGACTGCCGTCGAAGTCGGTCCCTGCGGCGAAGTAGCACTCCACCGGCAAGCCCGAACAGGCCGCGCTGCGCCACAGCTGCAGCTGTCGCAGAGGCTCGTGCCTGCCCTGCCGGGCCAGCTCGTCGCGCAAGGCACCCATGCCGGGCCGCAACACCGGCAGCGCCAACAGCCGCGAACGACGCGGCAGGAGCTTTGCCTCGAACGTGACCTTCCAGGGGCCCGGCGGCGCGGCCGGCAACACGACGTCGAAGGAGGCTTCGTAGTGGCCGACGGCTTCGAGGCGGTTGCCGCGCCGCTCGACCTGATGCAGGGCCGCGTTCGCCAGCACGTCGACGTCGAGCTGCTGGTCGCCCGCCTCGACGCAGAGCCTCGGCTCCACGAGCGCCATGCTCGCGAAGAACGGCACGAGGAAACGCAGGTGCTCCCTCGCGTCGGCGAGGTCGAAGCGCAGCCGCAGGACCCCGTCGTGCACGGTCGGGATGATGGAGGCGGCGTAATCGACGGCCCCCGTGCCCCAGAGGATCGTCCACAGGTTCGACTGCGGTTCGCTGTTGGCGTTCTCGAGCACCGCGAGTGCCAACTCGGCGCGCCCGGCCTCGATCAGGTTCGAGACCAGCACCGGTGTCACGTGGGGGTTTGCCGGGAACCGGTTCGACAAGTTCTGCAGCAGATCGAAGCCCTGCGAGCGCGTCGCGGCGACGCGGCACAACAGGTCGCCGAGACGCGCCTGCGTGACCACGTCGTGGTCGTCGAACGCCACGTTCGCCTTCATCCAAACCGCGGCTTCGGCCAGGTTGCCGTCGGCTTCGGCGAGCGCCGCGAGGCGCAGCTGGCAATCGCCGACGATCTCGGCGAGGTAGTCCTGGCGCTGCACGTGGGCGAGTCGGCCGAGCAGTTGCTGCAGCAGTGCTCGCTGTCGCGTCGCGTCTCGCTCGTCCTTTGCCTGCCGCCAGGACTCGTGCAGGTCGCCGACCAGCAGATCGCGCAACCCTTCCTCGAGAGCGGCGACGGTCGTCGGGCTTCGCCAGACCACCGCGGTGACACCTGCGAGTGCGCACACGGCAACACCCGCCAGACGGCCGAGATGGGCCAGCCTCCTTGCAGTCTTGCGGCGCATCAGCGAGGGAGTGTGTCCGGCAGATCGCTGGCCAGGATCCGGGGCAGATCGCGGCCAGACCGAGGAGCGGTTCGAGGGGCCGAGAGCATACCGACCGGTTTCCTCGCCGCCGCTTCCCGCGCGAGAAACGCAGCGAGGACCGACTACTTGGGCTTCTCGATCTTCTCGCGCAGGATCTCGAGGGCCTTGGCGAGGATCGGATCGTGCGACTGCAGCTCCTTGTCGGTGCACGGCACGAGCACGTCCGGGTTGATGCCCTCGCCCTCGATCGCCGTGCCGTCGAGCCGCAGGTCCTGCCAGGTCGGAACCACGAGCGTCACGTCGTTGCCGAGCTCGAACGGCTTCGGATTCCCGCTGCTGCCGTAGGTCGGCTGGCCGACCACGGTGCAGTCCTTCGCGCGTTGCAGCATCATCACGAACGACTCGTTGCTGCTCATCACGTAGCGGCTCGTCAACACGGCGATCGGCTTGTCGTAATGCCGGTTCTCGCCGTAGCCCGTCAGGGTCCGCTCGAGCACTGGGCCGAAGCCGCGCGTGCCGTCGCGATACCGGTTCTTCGCGTAGACCTGCTTGCCAGTGACGAACCAGCTCGCGACCTGTTGGGCCAGCACCTCGTTGCCGCCGCAGTTGGGGCGCACGTCGACCACCAGAGCCTTCGTGTCGAGCAGCTCGGTGATGGCGCCGCCGATCACGTCCGGGTCGACGTCGTTGGACCACGAATCGATCAGCAGGTAGCCGATGCCATCCTCGGTGCGACCCGCGGCCGCGTGGTTGCCGCGCGCCTTCGTCGTCACGATGCGGTCGACGAGGTCCTTGCGATACAGCGAGTCGACCGCGCGCGTGCCGGTCGCGAACGTCTGCTCGCCGAGGCGAAGACAGAGGTGGAGGTCCTGGGTTCCCTTCAGCATCTCCGCGGCGGCAGCCGCGAAGCCGCGATCGGTCTTCGCCGCGAGCAACGCCGGTGTGTACTGCTTCTCGAGCTTGCTCCAGTCCTTGATGCGCAGGTCGCGATACGAGTAGTGCTTCGCGAGCACTTCGGTCATTTCCGCGAGTGCCTTCTGGTTGCGCTTCTTCTGCTCCGCGGGCTTGCGCAGCTCGGTTGGCAGCGTCGAGAACGAGTACTGCACCGGAACGAGCGGGGTGCCGTTCGCGCTGCGAAAGTTCTGGAACGAAGGACAGTTGATCCCGAGCGAGTAGAGACGGTCGGGTTCGAGCGCCACGGACACGACCAAGGTCTTGGGGTTCTTCCACGTGCAGCCCGTGACATTCGGATACGAAGGCCCGCCGCCGCAGAGTGACTGGCTCGGGTTCATCGGGCGATCGAAGACGATCACGAGCTCCTTGACCTTCGTGGCGTCGACTTCGGCTCCCTGCGCCGGCTCCAGCGAGTTGATGGCCGGTGCCTCCTGGCTGGTGAGCAACCCGCACGTGCAGACGAGCATTGCCAAGAGACGCATCGAAGACCTCCACGCGTACCGTACCCCGCGGCGTCGCAACAAGGTAGCCGCGGTGCCAATGGCTGTTCACTCTCCTCGCCCGGGGTACTTGGACCCGGATGACACTCCGAGCGCGCGATCGGAGTACAATGACGTGTGGCCGGTCGACTGCATGCGTCGCCTGGCCTTGTTCTCCGACATCCCGATCCTTGGCAACGGAGGTGCTGATGGCAGAAAGACCACCGGACCGATGTGAGCCGACGCTGGCCTGAGCAGCCGAGGCTTCGACCTACCCGGGCCCGTGCACAAGAACGCGGCGACCGTGCCTCACTACTCGTCCCGGGGCACGCCGCCAAATGCCAACAGGCATACCTGTAGTGCAACGGGCCCGGCATCTCACGATTCGGGCAGTGATGGCTGTCAGGGCAGGAAACTGGTAGCAAGGCCGCTCCGCATGAAGCTCCGCCTGCTGACCGTTTCGCACAAGCAACCCGCGTGGGTGCTCGAAGGCTGCGCCGACTACCAACGGCGGTTGCCACGCGAATGGGGCTTTCAGCTCGTCGAAGTGAAACCGGAAGCGCGCACGGCGGGGGCGACCAGGGAACGCGTGCACGCCGCAGAGTGCAAGCGCATCCGCGAAGCCTTGCCGGAGGGATCGCTCGTGGTCGCCTTCGACGAACGCGGCGAGAGCTGGTCCACGCTGGAGCTCGGCCGCCGGCTGCAACGCTGGCAGCAGGAAGGACGCGACGTCGCGTTCGTCGTGGGCGGTGCGGATGGCCTCGACCCGGAGTTCCTGGCTGCCGCCGCACTGCGCGTCAGCTTGTCGGCGCTGACGCTGCCGCACGGCCTCGTGCGCATCCTCGTCGTCGAACAGCTCTACCGCGCCGCTTCGCTGTTGCAGGGCCACCCGTATCACAGGTGAGTGCCCGCCGAGGTCGCGGCTACAGGTCGTAGAACGCGAGGTCCTTCCCGGTGACCTGCTTGGTCCAGAAGTAGATCTGTCCCGCGTGTCCGGAACAGTGTTCGAGCACGTGCAGGATCGCGGCGAGACCCGTTTCCTGATAGCGCCGCTGCACGGTGCGCGTTCGCAGCAGGTCGGCGACCTCGACCGTGTCGACGACGTCGCAGGCCCGGCGGTAGACCTGTTCGAGCCGGGCCACGAGTGCCTGCCCGGGCAGCCCTTCGTCGGCCGCGAATTCGGCCGCGCGGTCGCGGTGGTCGGCCACGTCGCCGAACGTCGCGAGGATCCACTGCGTCGTGTTGCCGCAGAGGTGCAGCACGAGGTTGCCCACGGAGTTGCCGTTCGGCGTCGGGCGGCGCCAGACGTTGCTCTCGCCGAGCAGCTCGATGCAGCGGCGGATGCGCGGCAACTGTTCCCCGAGCAGCCGTCGCCGGAACTCGGTTGCTACTCCTCTTGCCAGGCTGCGCGCGTCGTTGCGATCTGCTTCGGTCACGGCGACCTCAGGCGACTTCGTCGCGGTCGCCGGGCAGCCGCTGTGGCAGCTTGTCCTGTTCTCGCGCTCGCTCACGGCGCAGGCGCTGCATCTCTTCCTCGAGCAACGCGAGGCGTTGCCCGAGCGTGCGGTGGCGATGTGTGAGCCGGCTCAGGCGCACCGAATACTGGAGCACGAGGGCGAGCAGGAACAACAACGCGCCGAAGAAGAGCGTCGACACCGCGTTGGACGAACCGACCCATTGGCTCAGCGTCAGCAGCAGATCCTGGTGCCAGGCCAGCACGGCCAGGCCGATGGCCGTGATCACCCAGACCCACGAGTATTCCTCGCGCAGCTTGCGCCGCCGCACGAGCTCGAAGATCAGGACGACGAGGCCCGCGGCGATCACGAACGCGACGAAGCGCTGGCGTTCGGGAAGCGGCTCCAGATTGCCTTGCGGCGTGATCATCGAAGCGAAGATCGTCACGACAACCTCGCGACCGTGTCGGGGGCACGCAGCGGCGTCGCGCGCCGCACGGGCAAAAGCAGCAGAGTCACGATCATCTTGTAGCCGTAGTAGGCGACACGGGCGCCGCGGTGCATCGACGTGCCACCGAGCCGCGCATGCATGCGGACCGGGACTTCGAGGATGCGCAAGCCTCGGCGATGGTGTTCGACCAGCACGTCGGTGTCGGGATAGTCCTCGGGAAAGCCGTCGTTGACGACCGAGGCCAGCGCCCGGTGGCTGAGTCCCTGGAAGCCGCTCGTCGGATCGGTGATGCGCACGCCGGTCCATCGCGTCGCGACCCACGCGAACAGCCGCGTGCCGAGGCGCCGCGCGAGGCTCGATGGGGGCCCTTGGCCCTCGAGGTAGCGCGAGCCGATCACGACGTCGGCGCCCTGGTCGAGACCCTCGACGAGACGCCGCAGCATCGCGGTTTCGTGCTGGCCATCGGCGTCCATCTGCAGCACGCGCTGGTAACCGCGTCGCAACGCGTAGCAATAGCCCGTGTGCAGCGCGCAGCCGTAGCCGAGGTTGTATGGATGACGCACGACGGTCGCTCCGGCGTGTTTTGCTTCCGCGCTCGTGAGGTCGGGGCTGCCGTCGTCGATCACGAGCACATCGAGGTCGAGACCGAGTGCCAGCGCTGCGCGCACGACCCCGCCTACGCGGCCTGCTTCGCGATAGGCTGGTATGACGAGGACGGTGGGGCTGGACATTGCGCGCAAATCGACCTGAGCGCGCAAGACTAGGCAGATCGCGCGTTCCTGCCAATGATGCCAATCGAAACAGGGGGCTCCAGGCCCAGGCTGCGACGTGACGAAGAACGTTTGGGGCGCGGCTGCGCTAGCGGCAGAATCAGGGCCCAATGATCGCGGCTGGCTCTCCACAGACCGGCCCGAACCCGACCATCCAAACATGCTGATCCGAATCGCGACCTGTGGCCTCATCGGCCTCGTTCTCTGCTCCTGCCGCGGCACCACGGACCACCGCGTCGACGTGGACTCCTCCGACTCGGTCACCGGTTCCGGCTTGCAGAGCCAGGACATCCGCACGATGGCCGCGGACATGGCGGCCAAGATCAAGGCCTCCGGTGTGCTGGCACCGAGTCGCGAGGGCGAACGCGTGTCGTTCTTCATCTACGAGATGCAGAACGACAGCTCGGAGCCGATCGACAAGGAGATCATCCTGACCAAGCTGCGCACGAACCTCTTCGAGTCCTTCGGCCGCCAGGTCAAGATCCTCGACCGCTCGCCGTCGGCGAACGACCTCACCGACGCCGAACGGCGCATGAAGGCACGCGGCGAGGTCTCGGGGACCAACGACCGCAAGATCGCCGGCAGCGACTTCGTGCTGAAGGGCACGATCAAGAGCCGCGACCGTCAGGCGGGCAAGAGCAAGTCCTCCTACTACCTCGTGACGTTCGAGTTGACGGATCTTGGTACGCAGGAACTGTGCTGGACCGGCGACTATGAGATGAAGACCGAGTCGACGAAGTCGGTCATCAATCGCTGACCCACCGGTCCGTGCGCAGCAAGATCGAGTCCCGGAGCAAGCTCGCACAGGGCTGGCTCGCACTGGTAACCCTGCTGGCGGCCGGGTGTGCGGTGGGCCAGCCGGCGATCCCGCTCGCGAAGTTCGCCGCGGGCGACGTCGAGGCCGTGCGCGCGTTCGCCGAACACGAGGTGGCCTCCGGCCCGGCCGAGAACCAGGCGCTCGTGCTGAACGTGCAGGCGCAATGCGAGCTGCTGATGGGGAACAGCGACGAGGCGCGGCGCCACTTCGAGGCCGCGGGTCGCATCATGGGAAGTTGGTCGACTTCGGGCGGAGAGGAGACGGCCGCGATCCTCGGCAGCGAGAGCAGCAAGACCTACAAGGGCGATCCCTACGAGAGGGCGATGAACGCCTTCTACCTGGCCTTCTGCTACCTCCTGAAGGGCGAACCCGACAACGCGCGTGCGGCGTGCAAGCGCGGCATCCTCGCCGACGCCGAAGTCGGCGACGAGAAGTATCAGGCCGACAACGCGCTGCTGTTCTGGATGGCCGGGCGCATGAGCAAGCTGATGCGATCCTCCGACGACGCCGACCTCTTCAAGGAGGCGACGACCGCGAATACCTTTGCCGTCGAGCACGGCGCGCTCGGCGACGCGGAGAACAAGCTGCTCGCGGACCCGGGGCGCGGCAATCTCGTGCTCGTGTTCGAGTGCGGCATGGGGCCCGAGAAGTACGCGGACGGTTTCCAGCACGAGCTGGCGCGCTTCCGGCCCCGGTCGCATCCGGCCGTGGCTGCGCGCGCTTTCATCGACGGCGTGTCGCTCGGCAAGGCGAGCCTGCTGCTCGACGTCGACTACCAGGCCCGGACGCTCGGCGGCACGGCGATGCAGGGCATCCGCCAGGGCAAGGCGGTGTTCAAGACGGCCAGCACTGCGGCTGGCATCGTGCTGCTCGACAAAGCCGGTCACGACTCGGGTGACAAAGCTCGCACCGAAGCCATCGTCGGCGGCGGGCTCCTGCTCGCGGGCCTGTTCACGTCGAGTGCGGCCGACACGAGGCATTGGCCGACGACGCCTGCGACCGTGCAAGTGTTGGCCGTGGACGCGACGCCCGGCGAGCACTCGCTCGTCGTCGAGTTCCTCGACGCCAAAGGCGCGGTCATCGCATCGATGCGGCAGCAGGTCGCGGTATCGGTGCCGCCGGAAGGCGAGAGCTGGCATCTGTTCCGGTCGCTGCCTGCCACCGCTGGCCACGCCGCGGCCCGGCCGTGACGAACAAGATCTCGTTGTGGGTCTGTCATCCAGGTGCTGCAACCGGAGAATGAACCCTGGCGCTCTGACCACTCGAGCTGGATCACTGCATGAACACCACGCTGCCGCCGTTCGTCCTGGTTTCCGCTCTGCTCCTCGCTGCCATGGCCGGTCAGGACCCGCCGCCGAGCGCGCCGCCTGCGCCCGCGCCGGCCCCTGCCTCGGGAAGCACCTGGAGCGAGGGCTTCGGCCGCGCGACGAACTACCGTTCGGCGCTCGCGAATGCGATCGAGGACGCCGTCGCGAAGGTGAAGGGCATCAGCGTGGCACGTGGTCCCGCCGTGCGCAGCCGCCTGTCGGTCGTCTCCGAACACGAGGCCGGCGCCAAGGACGGTTGGGGCAACGGTGAGTCCGACTCGGAGCGCGAATGGGTGCAGCAACAGATCGCCGGCTTCGTGATGCGCTACGACGTCGTGAAGAAGGAGAAGGCGCAGGACGGCCACTGGGAAGTCGCCGTGAAAGCGCTGATCGCCTCGAAGGACACGTTCGACGGCACGATCGTGATCGCGCTCGACGACAACGACCTGCGCAAGTGGCAGCTCGAACGCTTCGAGGAGGGCGGCGGGTCGGCCGGCAAGCAGGCCGGTGACTTCGCGGGTCCGAAGATCGCCGAGTATCTGCGCAAGAGCCGTCTCGTGAAGATCGTCTCGAAGGGCGACGGCGTCACCGTGTCGGCGGGCAGTGCACCGACCGAGCGCGAGAAGGCCGGCCACAAGCTCGTCGCATCCCACCGTGTCAGGGTGGAATGGCAGCCGCTCGTCGTGCATTCCCTGATCGAGAAGGCGAACAAGGCCCGGCCGTCGTCGCGCCCGCGGCCCGAGTACTTGAGCGAAGGTTCGGTCCAGGTGTCGATCAAGGTCGAGAACCTGGTCGAGAACATCGAGGTGTTGGACGAGACTTTCACTGTTCCGGCCGATGCGGCAGTCGCGCCGACGCCCGTCGACCAGATCGACGCCTACGTCAACGCGCTCGTCGACAAGGCCAAGGCGCTCGTCGCCGAGAAGGTGTTCTTCGCCCTGAAGCCGCCGGTCGTGGTGCGCAAGTGGCAGGATGCCGCCAGCGGCGAGTGGCGCATCGAGGCCATGGTGGCAAAGCGCGTCGCCGCGAGCCACACGACCTTCGCGCTCGGCAACAACGGTTCGCTCGCGTCACCGGACTGGCAGTTGCTCGGCCACGCGGTATTCCTCGATGGCAACGACATCACGTCGACCTTCCGCGTCGAGGGTGTCGAGGACCCGGCCCTGATCGAGCCGGACGCGACCGAAGTCCGTCCGCTCAAGAAGTGATCGCCATGCGCAACTTCCGAATGTCGTTTCTGTTCGCAGGCCTCGTGGCACTGGCCGCCTGTTCGACGGGGGCGCCCTATGTCGCGCTCCCGATCAGGGCCGGCGATCCGAGCATCAGCAACGTCGAGGTCACGGAGTCGACGCTCTACGAGATCGTGCGCATCGGCACTCCGACCGTGAACCGCATCAAGGGCACGAACCAACTCGAGGTCACCGTGCCGATCCTGAACATCCACCACGAGCAGATCCAGATCCACGTGCAGGTCACGTTCCTCGACCACGACCTGCAACCGATCGGGGACGAGACCAACAAACAGACCAAGCTCGTGTCTCCGGGCCAAACGATCACTCACACTGCCATCTCGAGGAAAGCCGAGGCGCAGGACTGGGTGATGCGCATCTCCTGGGACTTCTGAGGGGGACGACGAGAGGGAGTACGGAAGGGGGCTATCGAAGGGAGGGCTTCCATGAACGGCAGATTGCTCTTTTGCATCTTCGTATCTGCGGCCGCGTGCAGCGCGCCGCGGCAGACCGAGCGCGCACCTCGCGTGCCGCCGCTCGCCATCGAGCAGCCGGTGGTGCAGTGGGAACCGGGCAACCGCACCGACGCCGAGGAACCCGCACCCGCGCCGCTCACCGAGGTGCGCCAGCCCGCGGCCGAATCGCCGCCCGCTCGACCTCAGTACACCGGTCCGATCTACCGGACCGTGACGCGCGTCGTCGAGACGCCACCCGTCGAGCAGCAAAGCAGCGCTGCATCCGACCCGGCTGCTGCGAGCGGCGCAGTCGCCGCCCAACCCCGCGGCAGCTACCGTCTGCCTCCGCACGTCTCGTTCCACGCCGGCGTCTACCACGATCCCGCGTGCGGGTTCTTCCCGGTGCACACCGTGATCGGCACCAGCATCGGTGCGGCAATCGGCAGCCACCACGGCGACCGTCACCACGGCGCCATGATCGGCGGCACGATCGGGTTCTTCCTCGACATGGGGCGCGCCTTCCACTGAGGCGGTTACACGCCGTCGCGCGCCACCAGGACGACCTCGACGAGGTCGACGCGCAACTCGCTGTGCTCGCCCGGCGCGATGTCCGCGATGACCTCGACGCGCAGCTGCCTCTGCCGCGTCACGTGTCGCAGGCTCGAGGTCGAGAACGACATCTCCTGCAGGCTCGTCGAACCGGGCGCGAGCTCCACGGCCGTGTCGAAGCGTTCGTCAACCGGGTTGTAGATCGCGACGCGCAGCGCCGTGTTGCCGCCGATGCGCATCGCGCGGGCCAGCACGCGGACACGCAGCTCGAGCACGTCGTCGGCCCGCAACACGGGCAGGTCGAACTTGCAGTTGATGCCGGCGATCTCCTGTGCGTTGTAGGTCGCCGTCTGGACCCGGAACTCCTCGCCGTCCGCGGCCGTGAGTTGCTGGCGCGCGCCGAAGACACCCGAGCCGGCCGCGAGCTGGATCTCGGCGTTCTCGACGTCGAGCGTTCGCGGCGCCAACGCGGCGGGCGGGCTCGCGAGTCCCGGCATCAGGTCGAGGCCCGTGAGCTCCCACCGTTCGTCGGGCCAGACGAGCGCCGGTGTGCCGGGACCCACGGGCACGACGGCGAGACGCATGGTCTGCCTGCCGGCAGTTGGCTCCGCGAGGCCGAAGAACAGGCGGTCCATCGCGGGTGACCAGCGTGGCATTCCGACCTCGCCGGCTGGTTGCAGCCGCACGGTCACGTCGCCGGTCGCGAGCTCGACGATGCAGAGACCCGACAACGCAGCGGTCGCGCGCCGCACGAAAGCGATCTTGGTCCCGTCCGCGGAGAACGCGGGTGCCATGTCGCCGGTGTCCGCGCCGCTCAGGACGCCGCCGTTGGTGAGCAGCATGATGCCCGAACCGCTGCCGTTGCAGAGCCACAGCGTGTGGTGACCGGCCGCGTCGCGCCGGCTCCAGACGACGCGATCCGTGGCGCTGCACCAGTCGGGCTCGCCGTCGCTCTCGCCCGCGGGTGGCGTGAGGAAGGGCTGGCTGTTGGCGCCGTCCGGATCGACGAGCCACAGGCTCTTCGGCCCGCTGCGCTCGGACGCGAACAGGATGCGCGAGCCATCGGGCGACCAGCAGGGTTCGTCGTCGAGCACGCTGTTCTCCGTCAGGCGCAACTCGGGGCTCGATCCGTCGATCACGGCGACGATCAGCTCGCGGCTGTCGGGGTCGTTGTTGCTGCGCTCGCGCGAGAACACGACCGTGTTGCGGTCCTGGTGCAGCCGCGCGTATCGCTCGGTGCCCGTGCGGTCCGCGATCCGGCTCGAGCCGAGGTTCTGGCTGCTGCGCAGCGCGACCTCTGCGAACTGGAACGGGCTGTCGAAGCGCGCGCGGCACGCGAGCAGCTCGGGTGGCACGTCGGCTATCGGGTCGCTGCTGCCGCCGCCGCCTCCGCAGGCGGTCAGGAACAAACCTGCAAGGCAGGCAACGCGGCTCGACGGCAGGTTCATCGGGCCCACCATGGTGGCGCCAACGACCCAGCAGGGCAATGGCCTCGCGATCGCGCGCGATGGAGGTCCTTGCGCTGTGCGGTTATGACGGCGCGCCCTTGCTGGTCTCCGACTTCGATTACGCGTTGCCACCGCATCTCGTGGCCGATCGCCCGGTCGAACCGCGCGACGGCGCGCGGATGCTCGTGCACGACCGGGCCACGCGCGGGAACGAACACCGGACCGTTGCGGACCTGCCGCAATACCTGCGGCCCGGCGACCTGCTCGTGCTCAACGACACGCGCGTTCGCCCGTGGCGGCTGCGTGGCACGCGGGTTACCGGCGGTGCGGTCGAGTGCCTCTTGCTGCGTGTGCAGGGCGACGTTGGCGAAGCGTTCGTGAAGCCGAGCAAGAAGCTGCACCGTGGCGACGAGCTGTCGATGGAAGATGGGGCCGTGACGCTGATCCTGCGCGAGCCGCTCGGCGGCGGTCGCTGGTCGGTGCAGCTTCGCGCCGCCGCGGGTGACGTGGGCGCCGCGATCGAACGTCATGGCCGTGCGCCCTTGCCACCCTACATCGCCCGCGACGGCCGCGAAGACGTGACCGCGGATCGCGAGCGGTATCAGACGGTGTTCGCGCGTGTGGCGGGCGCCGTGGCGGCCCCGACGGCGGGCATGCACTTCACGCCGGAGCTGCTCGCGCGGCTGCGCGCGGCGGGTGTCGAGACCGCGTTCGTGACGCTGCACGTCGGCGAAGGCACGTTCGCGCCGCTGCGCACCGAAGTCGTCGAAGAACACAGCATGCACGCGGAAGCCTACGACCTGCCGCCTGCCACTGCCGCCGCCGTCGCTGCGGCCCGCGCGCGCGGCGGGCGCGTGGTCGCGGTCGGCACCACGAGTTGCCGCACGCTCGAGAGCCGTGCACGCCAGGATCGCACCGTGGAAGCCGGAGCGGGTTGGTCCGACCTGTTCCTCTACCCGGGACGTCCGTTCCGCGTCGTCGACGCGTTGTTGACGAACTTCCACCTGCCGCGCTCGACGCTGCTGATGCTCGTGGCCGCGTTCGCGGGGCGCACGGAGATCCTCGACGTCTACCGCGAGGCCATAACACGCGAATACCGCTTCTACTCGTTCGGCGACGCGATGCTCGTTCTCTAGCGGCGCGGTGCAGGCGACTCAGAGCCCGCCGCGCAGCGCTGCGGCGGCTTCGCGCGGCGTTTCGCTCCGCAGGATCCAACTACTGACCGCGATGCGATCGATCCCGAGCAGCCGCAGCGGTCGCAGATTGTCCGGCGTGATCCCGCCGATCGCGAACAGCGGCAGGCGGAGCTGCTGCGCGGTCTCGATCGCGCGCTCGATGTCCGCCGGCGTCTTGCCGGTGTCGTAGCCTTTCGTGGCCGTCTTGTAACAGGGCCCGAAGCCCACGTAGTCGGCGCCGGCCGCTGCGGCCGCGGTGATCTGCGCCGTGTCGTGCGTGCTGATGCCGAGCCAGCCGTCTCTGAGCAGTTTGCGCGCAGCTTCGACGGGAATGTCGTCCTGGCCCACGTGGGCGCCGTCGGCCTGCCACCGCACCGCGAGCATCACGTCGTCGTTGACGAGCAGCGGCACGCGCCCCTGCCGGCACAGCTCGCGGCATCGTGCGAAGCCGGGCCGGTCCTCGGTCTTCACGCGCCACTGCACCGCATCGACCCCGCCGGCGAGCGCCATCTCGAGCGTCTTCCAGGGATCACCGGCGCACAGCTCGGGCGTGAACAGCAGGTAGAGGCGGCAGTCGGGAAAGGGCACGACGGCGGCACAGTAGCAGGGCGCTGCGCGGATTCTCGCTGTTGTTGGTCCACGCCCTTGCCGCGTAGGCTTCCGGCGTGTTCGCGGACCAGTTCCTGCCCAACTTGTCGGTGTTCGTGCTCGGTCAGGCAGCTGCCTGGTACTACCTGCGAACGGGCCGATTCTGGATCGGCGCCGTGTCGACTGCGGCGTTGTGGGTGCTGGCCGATCTGCTGCTCGTCGCGAGATTCGTCTTCGGCACGAGCAGTCAGGAACTGGCGCTGCCGCTGTTCCTGCTGCAGGGTGTCGCGTTGGGCACGCTGGCGGCGCTGCTGCTCGCGTTGTGGCGGCGGCGCTGGTCGGCCACTGCGCGCGCGCGGCCCCAGCTCTTCGCGGCTGCGATGGCGCAATACCTGCGCTGCGACCATGTCGCTGCCGCAGCGACGTTCCGCCGGCTCACGCGAGCGGATCCGTGGGACGTTGCCGCGTGGACTGCACTCGGCAACGTGCTGGCACAGTCGGCGCAGCCGCAGCGCGCGCGCCGCTGTTACCGCCGCGCGGCGCAGGTCGACACGAGCCGGCACTTCGCGGACTTCCTGCAGCAGCAGCAAGGGCGGCTGCTGCGAGACTCTGGCTCGCGTGCAGAGCCACCCGCGGTCGAGGAACCTGCGGCGGTCAGTTCACGAAGTTCATGACGGCGCCGCTGGATTCACCGGCTCCGAGCGTGAAAGTCGCCGGCTCGAACCGGCCGCCATGCGTGGGCTCGACGGTCCAGGTGCCGGCCGGCAGGCCGTCGGCGATGCACTCGCCGTTCGGCTCCGTCAGCAGATCGAAGCGCGCGCCTTCATTGCCGCCTTCGATCACCTGGCGCAGCCGCACCATGCGATTGCCGAACGGCCGGCCCTCGTTCATGCACAACAAGCGGATCGACCCGCTCTTCATCTCGACGACGACGCTGGGCACCTCACCGCGCGCGTCGGGATTCCCTGCGCGCACGACGCGGCGTTCGAGGAACTGAAGACGACCACCGAGCGGCACGTCGATGCGCAGCTCGTACTCACAGCGCGGTTTCAGATCCGTGAAGCGGAAGTCGCCATACTGGTCCGTGGTCGTGCGGTGTGGCCAGGACGACGTCTCGCCGGTGGGCTCGGCAGCGGGTATCGCGCGGGCCACGCCTTCGCCCGACTTCCTGCGCGCCTTGCGGCGTATCTCGCGTTCGATGCCTCGGGTCGGTTCTTCGATCTCGCGCAGGCGCACGAGAGCGCCCGGCAGCTCGGCACCATTGCGGCGCACGACGCCGACGATCTGCGGGGCCGTGAGCGGGGACCGCTTGGCCTCGAGCACGCAGTGGATCTGCTGCTCTTCGTCGAGCAGCACCTGGCTGCTCAGGAAGGCCTCCGCTGGTGCAACGGCGCCGCTCGGCGAAGGCGTGCCTGGCAGCTCGGGAGTGAGCTCCCAGATGCCGGAACACAGGCTGCGGAACGCGAACGTGCCGTCGTCACCCGTGACGGCGAGTTGCGAGTCGAGCCAGCCGCTGTCGTGCAGCTCGTTGCTCGTTGGCGGCCGCAGTTGCGCGCGCACACGGAAGCCGGCCGGCGCGGCGCGTCGCTCCACCGTAAGGTAGCCGATCACGCTGGCGCGGCGCTTCAGCATCAGGTTGGTCTGCAGGCCGGGGACCGCGAGGATCTTCGGCCCCGCACTCGCGGCGAAGTCGCGATGGCTGGCCTGCAGCGAGAACCACGTCGGCCAGGCCGGGACCTCGAGCTTGCCGTCTTCGTCCGTCGTGCCGACCAGCATCCGGTCGTTCGCGAGCGCGGCCCACTGCGCGCCGGGGAAACTGAGCTCGGGATTGTGGTGCACCTGGATGCGCACGGCGGCGCCGGCGATCGGGGTGCCGTGCATGTCGTGCGTGCGCACCGTCATCGTCTGCAGCGGCAGCATCGTCACGTTCAGTTCGTGTTGGTCGAACGGAGCGAATGCCACGCCGGGCGCCATGCCGGGAAGCGACGCGACTACGACGACCGAGCAGGGATGCAGGCCGACGTATTGGCCGGGGGCACGCTCGCCTGGCTGCATGAACAGCGGCAGCGAGCGATCGACGGGGCGGAACGCGTCGACCGTCACGTAGGTGCGCACGGAGCCGCCCGTCAAGGGCTGACCGCGCGTGTCGACGAGATACACCGCGAGCTCGGCAGGCCTCTCCACCTTGATCGTCCGTGATCGCTGCAGGTATTGCGCCTGGATCTCCTTCACCATTGCCTGCAGCTGCTCCTTGCTGCGCGCGGCCCCGGACTGCCCCGGCGCGTTCCACAGCGCAGCGAGCGCATCCTGCACGTCGCGGAACTCTTCGACGCCCGGGGGGATGCCGACTTCGAGCCAAGGACCGTTGCCTGGCATCGAGAACATGATGCTCACGGCTTCCGCGTTCGCGATGGCCGTCTCGATCTCGCCGCGGGCGTTCGTCGTCTGCATCGGCGGCCCGAAGCCGAGCGTGTGGTGCACGAGCGCGACCTTGGCGCCGACCCATGGTTGCTTGAACTGGTCGACGAAGCGCAGCCGGACCGGCGTGGTTGGCGCGAGCGCGATCGTGCCGATCTCGGTGTCGCGCAGCGGGGCCACGAGCACGTCGCGTCGGCTGCCGGAAGCCTGCTCGTGCCTGCAGAACACCTCGTGGCTGCCGGGGCGCAGGCCGCGCAGCAGGAAGCGCCCCGCGGCGTCGGTCTTCGTGCGTGGGAACGGCAGGAACTCGTCGCGCCGGATCACCCAATCGGGCATCGGGCCAGAACGCAGCGAGCCCGACACCGAGAACAGCTCGAGGCCCTTCGTGCGTTCGGCGCGCAGGTCGTCGAGGCCGCTCGTGGCGTCGAGCAACGGCGCATCGACGGCACGCACGGCGGCGTTCGCGACGGGCTGGCCCTGGCCGTCGACCAGCGTGCCCGTGATGCCGCCGCGATCGTCGACGAAGATCTCGCCGAAATCGGCGTGGAACCAGGTGACCTGGCTCGGCACCTTCTGGAAGTCCATCCACGCGCCGTCGCGGTCGATCAGCAGGAACAGCTCGCCCGGATCCGGTTGGCAACGCAGCGCGAACCTGCCCTCCTCGTCGGTCTTCGTCGTTGGCTCCCGGCGCTCGGGTGCGTCGGCTTCCACGGGTAGCACGGTATCGAGCCAGCTGCGTGTCAGGCGGATCTCGATCCCGGCCGGGTGCAGCCACGGTCGTTGGCGCACCGTGACGCGGCCGCTCAGCACCAGCGCGTGGGGGTCGTCGTCACTGGCGACCAGCGGACGGCGCACTTCGGCGCCGAAGCTCGAGAACCACCAGCCCCCGGCGGAGGTCGCTGTCGCGCGAGCCGCGGGCAAGGGCGCTGCGACGGCGAGCGGGGCCGCGGCGGCGGTGGGGGTGGCCGCCTCGACCTCGGCGGTGAGGAGCAATGGGTCGTCCTCCCGCGGCAACAGGGGCCACGCGAACGCGACCAGCAGCAGCACCCCTAGTGCCATGACGATCCGTTGCATGGCGCGGATGGTAACACGCACGTCTGCGCGGGTGCCCGTGGGAGACCGGACCCGTGTGACGTTGCCGGGACACTGCCTCTCCCCGGTCGCCTGCGCCCACCCCGATCCCCTGCATGAGAACCTCCGCCCTTCTGCTCTCGGCCTGCAGTCTGTCGTTCTCGCTCTCCGCCCAGGGCCCGCTGCCACCGGTGCCCGTGCCGCCGCAGAATCCGATCACCTCCTCGAAGGCCATCCTCGGCAAGCTGCTGTTCTGGGAAGAGCAGATGTCGAGCAACAACCGCGTGGCATGCGGCACCTGCCACACGTTCGGTGCCGGGGGTGGGGATCTGCGCCGGGCGCCGCATCCGGGGCTCGATGGGATCATCCCCTCGCCCGACGACAGTTTCGGCTCGCCGGGGCTCATCCGCAGCGACGCGAACAACCACTACCTGCCCGACGCCGTGTTCGGATTGCAGCCGCAGATCACCAAACGCGCCTCGCCGAGCTTCCTGACTGCGGCGTGGTTCCCCGAGGTGTTCTGGGACGGCAGGGCCCACACCAACTTCATCGACCCGGATACCAGCATCACGACGATCCCGACGGGTGGCGCGCTCGAGAACCAGGCGCTGGGACCGTTGCTCGCGTCGAGCGAGATGGCGCACGACGCGCGCACCTTCGCGAACGTCACGCAGAAGCTGATCACGGCGCAACCGATGGCGCTCGCGACGAACCTGCCCGCGGACATGGCAGCCGCCGTCGCCGGCGGTGTGACGTATCCGCAGCTCTTTGCGGCGGCGTTCGGCACGACGGACATCACGGCGTTGCGCATTGCCTACGCGATCGCGACCTACGAGCGCACGCTGGTGCCAAACCAGACCCCGTGGGACCTGTTCACGGGTGGCAACCCGCTCGCGATGACGCAGCAGCAGCAGAACGGCATGAACGTGTTCAATGGCCCAGGGCGCTGCAACCTGTGCCACACGCCCGGCCTGTTCAGCGACCGGCAATTCCGCAACCTGGGTCTGCGACCGATCGCACAGGACAACGGCCGGCAGGCCGTCACGGGTCTCTTCGCGGATCGCGGCAAGTTCAAGGTCCCGAGCCTGCGCAACGCCGGATTGCGCGCGAGCTTCATGCACAACGGCCAGTTCACGTCGATCAACCAGGTGTTCGGCTTCTACCTCAACGGCGGTGGGCCGAACCTCGACAACAAGGACCCGCTGCTCGTACCGCTGCAGGTGCCGCCACAGGCCGCGGGCGACCTCATCAACTTCGTCTCGACCGCGCTGACCGACCCGCGCCTCGCGCAAGGTCTGCCGCCGTTCACGCGACCGACGCTGCGCAGCCAGCTGCTGCCGCAGGCCGGGTTCGTCTACGGGCCTGGCTCGGGTGGTAGCGGCGCGCGCATTCCGACGATCCTCGCCGAAGTGCCGGCGAACGTCGGCAACCCGGACTGGAAGCTCGGCGTCTCGAACGCGCTCGGCGGCGCCCTCGCGACGTTCGTGTTCAACTTCGTTCCCGCCAATACCCAGATCCTCGGCGTGAACCTCAACGTCGGTCTGAACGGCAGCGAGATGCTGTTGTCGTTCGGGCTCGGCGGTGCTTCCGGTGTGCCGGGCGCCGGTTACGGGACGCTGGCCCTCGCACTGCCGCCGGACCCGTGGCTCGCCGGCCTCACGTTCTACGGCCAGTGGTTCGTCTGGGACAGCGGCGTGCCCGCGGGCATTGCCTCGACGCGCGGCGCCGAGATCCGCTTCTTCTAGCAGGGCGGCACGATTAGGCTCGCTCTGTCCGCGCGCGTGCGCGGACGCCGAGCCCGCGTGAGCGATCCCGACCCGAAACACGACCAGCTGCTCGAGGCCGAGGCCCGCTTCTGGGACCTCCAGGAAGAGCGCATCGGGAGTCTCTATGCGCGGCCGCACGACTGGCGTTTCGTGCCGGCCATCGCCGAGCGCATCATCGGACCGCGTGTGCGCACGTCGCTGCGCCTGATCGACGGCAACCGGGACCGCATCCACAGCCTGCTCGACATCGGCTGTGGCAATGGTTGGTGGTGCCATGCGATGGCCAAACGCGGCATCCGCTGCATCGGGATCGACCTGTCGCAGAAGAAGATCGAGACCGCGAGGCGCATGGCCGCCGAGCAGGGCGTCGGCCATCTCTGCGAGTTCGTCGCGGGCGACGTCATGAAGTGGCAGCCGGAGTCACCCGTCGATCTGCTGACTTCCTACGGCAGCCTGCACCACTTCCCGGGGTTCGAGCGTGCGATCGACCACCTCGTGCAGCACCACCTGAAGCCCGGTGGGCTCATGTTGTTCGTCGAACCCCACTTCGAGGGCATGGCGCCCGAAGTGCGCACGTTCCTGCTGCGCTGCGCCAACAACCGCTTCCTGAAGCGACTGTTCGACATCCCCTTCTACCTCGAGGTCACCGGGCGCAAGACGATCGACGGGCCGGAGCCGCAGAGCGAAGGCCTCGACATGAACGTGCGCCACGAGAGCCCCGCCGGCAAACAGTTCTTCGGCGACCACGTCGACCTCGACCACTTCTTCTGTTCGCGCTTTCAAGTGATCGAGCGCGAGTTCTTCCACTACTTCGCGAGCCACGCGACGAACGCGTTCTACGTGTTCATGAAGTCCAAGCTCGCGCGCGGTCTGTGGCGGTTGTCGCTGCCGTTCGTGGTCTGGCGCGACACGCGGTTGCTCCGGAGGCCCGAGTATCAGCGGTATGCCGAGGAGGGGCTCTGGTTTCTGCGCGCGAAGGCGAGAACATGATCTGTCCTGCCGCCGAGAGGCGAGCGGGAAGGATTGACCGATGAGCCGACTGTTCCCCCTGTTGTTCCTCGCGGCGGTCTTGCCCGCGCAAGCGCCTGCACCTGCAGCGGGCGGCGTGCCCGCCGGCAAGGCCAGGCTGCAGATCGGTGTGGACTCCGGCAAGGTGGAGCTCGAGGTCTTCACGTATCGTCCCGAGAAGTGGAGCGGCGAACGACTGCTGTTCGTGCTGCACGGCGTGCTGCGCAACGCCGACGAGTATCGCGACCATTCCGTGTCGATGGCGGATCGCTTCGACGCGCTCGTCGTGGCGCCGAAGTTCGATGCCGAACGCTTCCCGAGCCGCGCCTACCAGCGTGGTGGCATCCAACGCGCGGACGGGTCCGCGGCGCCTCCGAACGAATGGACCTACGCGCGCATCCCCGAGCTCGCCGCGGCGATGCGCGAGCTCACGGGCAAGCCGAAGGCGCAGCTGTTCATCATCGGGCACTCGGCCGGCGGGCAGTTCGTGATGCGCATGAGCGCGTTCCAGGACACGGGAGCGGTGCGTCTCGTGGCCGCGAATCCGGGCAGTGCCCTGTTCCCGACCACGGAGATGGCGTTCGGTTATGGCTTCGGCGGGCTGCCGGTGGAGCTCGCGAACGACGACCGCTTGCGCGCCTACCTCGAGGCGCCGCTGACGCTCTTCCTCGGCACTGCGGACGACGTGCCCGACGAGAACTTCGACAAGAGCGAGGTCGCGATGCAGCAGGGCGCGGGCAGGCATCAGCGCGGACTTGCAGCGTATTGGAGCGCGAAGACGCTCGCCGCGCAGCGCGGCTGGCCGTTCCACTGGCGGCTCGTCGAGGCTCCCGGGATCGCGCACGACCACGAGAAGATGTTCGACCACGAGAACTGCGCGATTGCGCTGTTCGGCACGGCCCCCCAACAGCCGGCCCAGCAGTCGGCCCCGCCGAAGAAGTGAGCTGACGCTTCGCTTCGTCGGGGCCTTTTGACAGCCGGCGCACGGACCCCGACGATCTGCGCTGTGGCTCGAATGAGCGAACGAACCCGAGGCCTGCGGCGGAGCCGACTCGCCGTCTCGGTGATTCTGCTCGCTGGGCTGCCCGGCTGCGCTGCGCTGGCCAGCACCGCGACGTGCGAACTCTGGCGCGGCTACGAGTGGCCGGATCCGGTCGTGGAGGAGCAGCTGGTCGAGCGACAGACCAAGTGCACGGTCGGAACCCTGGTTCCGTTGCAACATGTGCTCGAGTACGGCCTCTGGTGGTGCGCCGGCGAAGATTGCTCGACATGGCGCTGGTGGCTCCGTCCGGAGTTCGGGGGTGGAGCAGAGCTTGCGGCTGCGCTCCTCGCGGATCCGGACTTCTGCACGGTCGATGCAGCCGCGATCGACGCCGTGCGCGGCCACATCTGCGCTGACGATGAGGTGCTCACGAACAAGGCCCGGCTCGAGCTCGTAGTCCGGTTGCACAGCGAGGCGATCGGCCACGCGGTGTCCGATGCGGAGATCTCGCCGGCCGCCGCGCGCGCGCTGGCGACCACGCGCCGCAACGCATACATGCTGGCAGCCGATCCAGGAGCAGGCCTGCCGGCCGTGTACCGCGATTGCTTGGAGCGGCTGCCGGCCGTCGACCTTCGCCGGCTCGTGGGCGCGAAGTTCGAGGTGCGCGCGGAAGCCTGGGTCTTCGTTGGTGACCACGGCAGACCTGCGCTTCAAGACGGCACCGCGGCAGGCGAATCGCCTGCCGGCGACGCAGATGTGCCGCTGGCCGACCGACTCACCACGCTGCGGGAGCTGTCCTTGCTCGTGCGCGTCGGCCACGGTGGCGACTCGACGATCCTGCGCGTGCGACCGGATCGGTTGTGGTTGTTGAGCGGATTGGACGTCGATGGCGATCGCTTCGTGCATCGTTCGAACTGGCATCTGCAGGCAGCGCCGCTGTCCCTCGAGGCGCGGCCGGCCGTCGATGCGCCGCGCTGGCAGGCGACGCTGCGTTTGCAAGAGGACCAGTATCAGCGATCGCTCCATCCGGTGCTGATCGACGGCGAGTTCCTTGCCAACGTTGCGCTGACACCGGTGGCGCTCGCATTCGATGTCTTCTTCGGGCCCGGATGCGGCGACTTCCTGCGCTGGGTCACGGGCAAGAACCCCGCCAGTGGCCCGCGGCCACAGCGACGCAACTAGCCGGCCGGGACTCAGCCGAGCTCGAACGCGCTGCGGTAGCAGGCGTGCTGCTGCAAGTGTTCGACGAGCGAACGCAAGTCGCGATCGCGGGCGAGCGTGGCGCTGTCGCCGACGATCGTGAGGTGTCGCCGGGCTCGCGTCAGCGCGACGTTGAGGCGGCGCAGCTCGGCGAGGAATCCGACCACCCCGGCCTCGTTGCTGCGCACGAGCGACAGCACGACCGCCTCCTTTTCGCGTCCCTGCAAACCGTCGACGGTGCCGATCTCGAGCCCGTCGTCGGTGCCGAGCCTCGTGCGCAGCAGCTGCACCTGCGCGTTGTAGGGCGTGACCACGCCGATCGCGTTGTCTGGCACGCCGGCCTCGCGCAACGCGGTCACGATGCGCACGACGAGCTCCGCCTCACCGGGGTTGCTCTTGCTGCCCTCGTCGTCGCCGACGGTCTCCTCGTGACCGCAGCCCGCAGTATCGACGAAACAGAGCGCCTCGCTCGTCCATTCCGTCGTCGCGACGTCGGGCAGGTCGGTCAGCAGGTGCTGCTGCACAGCGGCCGCGGCGGTGAGCTCGCCGCCGTAGAACCGCGCCGCGGACCACGCCATGATCCGTTCGTGCATGCGGTATTGCACGGTCAGCATGCGCGAGACGACCGGGGCCATCGTCGACTCGGCGAGTCGTTCGAAGAGCGTGTGGCCGAGACCTGCGCGCGCCGCTTCCTCGGAGTGGATCGTCGGCGGCAGCTGGCGGTGGTCGCCGACGAGCACGGCGCGCTTGCCGCGTTGCAACGGGATCCAGCACGCGGCTTCGAGGGCCTGGGCGGCTTCGTCGATCACGACGCGGTCGAACGGTTTGTCGGCCAGCAGCGGGTCGGCGGCACCGGTCGTGGTCGCGAGCACGACCTCGGCGCCGTCGACGAGGCCGCGCGTGATCGCGCTCTCGATCTGGCGCAGCTCGGCCCGCAGCGCGCGCACTTCGTTGCGCGCGGCAAAGCGGTCGTGCCGCGACCTGGCGCGGTGCACCTTGCGCAAACCCTGGTCGACCTCGCGGCGCACGTCGCGCAGCAGTTTCTGTTCGGGCGCGTCCGACACGAGGCTCGCGAGCGAGACATCGCGCACTGCTTCCTGCACGCGCGCAGGATGGCCGAGCCGCACGATGCGCAGGCCCGCCCGGAGCAGACGCTCGGCCAGGTTGTCGACGGCGACGTTCGACGGCGCACAGGCGAGAATGCGTTCGCCGCGGGCCACGGCCTGGCGGATGAGCTCGACGACGGCCGTCGTCTTGCCCGTGCCGGGCGGGCCGTGAATCAGTGCCACGTGCTCGGCTCGGAGCGCGAGCAGCACGGCGTCGCGCTGCGAGGCATCGAGCGTGTCGTCGAACCAGCGCAGCGACTCGGCCGTCGGTTTGTTGCCGATCTCGGGCTCGCGTTCGCCGAAGAAGACGTCGAGATACTTCGCTTCCTCGCCCTTGCGATCGCGCGCGAGATCGCGCAGGGCCGCATCGAGGCGCTTGTAGGTGATGTCGGTCGCGATGCGATCGAGTCGCACGAGCGGCGGCAGGTCGGCCTCCTCGTCGTCGAGTGCGATCGTGAGCTGGTCACCGCGCGCGCGCACGAACACGGCCGTCGTTATGGCGGCGGCGTCGCGCGACGCGCGCACCGCGACCACGTCGCCTGGCGCGAAGCGATGGGCGGGCAGACCGGCGCGGCTGGGCCGGAGGATCGCGTGCAGGCGGCCGCCGAAGCCTGGCTCGAGGTCGCTGACCTCGAGACGCAACAGCGTCACGCCGCGTGCGACGAGCTCCGCATCGCTGCATCGATGGAGCAGCTGTTCGGACTCCGCGAGCTCGGCCTGACGTTCGACCTGCAGCAGGCGCTGGTGTTCGGCGAGGAAGGGGCGGCGGTCCACGTGCGGGCGAGCAGGCTCAGTTGACCTTCTCGCTGATCGTCTTCGCTTGCAGGAACTGCAGCAGGTAGTCGGGCCCACCTGCCTTGCTGTCCGTGCCCGACATGTTGAAGCCGCCGAACGGGTGCCCGCCGACCAGCGCGCCCGTGCACTTGCGGTTGATGTAGAAGTTGCCGACGTGGAAGCGCCGGGTCGCTTCCTGCTTGTGCTTCTCGTTGTGCGTGAACACGGAGCCCGTCAGCCCGTACTCGGTGTTGTTTGCGACCGCGAGACCTTCTTCGAAGTCCTTCACTTTGATGATCGCGAGCACGGGGCCGAAGATCTCCTCGAGGGAGATCTTCGCGGTCGGTGCCACGTCGGCGAACACGGTCGGCTTCACGTAGTAACCCGTCGACGGGCCCGCTTCGCCGCCGATCAGCAGCTTGCCCTCCTTGGCGCCGGTCGCGATGTATTCGAGCGTCTTGCGTTTGGCGGCGCCGTCGACGACCGGTCCGAACGCGTTCGTGCGTTCGCTCGGGTGGCCGATCTTGAGAGCGGCGACCTTCGGCGTGATGCGGCGGCAGAACTCGTCGTAGACGTCCTGGTGCACGATGGCGCGGCTGCACGCCGAGCACTTCTGGCCCTGATAGCCGAATGCCGAAGCGACGACCGCGTCGACGGCCTTCTCGAGGTCGCATTCCTTGTCGACGAGGATGCTGTCCTTGCCGCCCATCTCGGCGATCACGCGCTTGAGCCAGATCTGGCCGGGCTTCGTCTTGCTGGCCGTTTCGAAGATCCAGAGGCCCGTGTCGCGGCTGCCCGTGAACGAGACGAAGCGCGTGAGCTTGTGCTCGACGAGCGCGGCGCCGACCGACGAACCGGGTCCCGTGACGAAGTTGAGCACCTGCTTGGGCAGGCCGCATTCGTACATGAGGTCGACCCACATGCCTGCGATCGCGGGCGACTGGCTCGCGGGCTTGAGCACCACGGTGTTGCCGGCGAGCAGCGCGGCCGACGTCATGCCGGCCATGATCGCGAGCGGGAAGTTCCACGGCGGGATCACGACGCCGACGCCGAGCGGGATGTAGATCATCCGGTTCTTCTCGCCGGTCACCGGCGTCACGGGTTGCGGCTGGGCGAGACGCAGCAACTGGCCCGCATAGTAGTCGAGGAAGTCGATGGCTTCGGCCGTGTCGGCATCGGCTTCGGCCCACGACTTGCCCACCTCGTAGCAGAGCAGCGCCGAGAACGCGTGCTTGCGCTCGCGCATCCGTTGCGCGGCTTTCAGGAAGATGTGCGCGCGGTGTTCCGCGTCCGTAGCGGCCCAGGCAGGGAACGCGGCGTGCGCGCTCTCGATCGCGAGATTCGCGTCGGCCTTGCCGAGCTTCTGATACATGCCGATGAGCCGCGAGATCTCGCCGGGGTCGTGGCTGTCGAAGAGCTCCCGGCCGCGCACCGCTTCGCCACCGATCCAACAGGGCCAGGTGCGACCGAGATACTCCTTCTCGATCGTGTGCAGGGCCTTCGAGAACGCCTGCTGTTCCTCGGGGCGGGAGAAGTCGGTGAACGGTTCGTTGCGGAATTCGGGCAGCTGCACGGCCGCGTCCTTTCGTTTGATGGGGGAGGGGCCCAGGATGCGGAAGAGCGCGCCAGAACGCAAGCGACCTGCCGGGAGGTGACCGGCAGGTCGTTGCGGGGATCAGGAGCAGGGCAAGGAAGTCGTCAGGTATCCATCAGGCAGGGCAGGAGGCCGGGAAGAACCTCAGGAGGCCTGCCATTTATGTCGTTGCACCGTTTGCTGGAAGTGGTCGGCATCGGCGCGGCTGAACAGCCGCACACGACCACCACACGTCACGCAATACGAGTAGTTCACGCTCATCAGGAAGCACACGTATTGCCGGCAGTGGTCGCACCACTTCTGTTCGTTGTAGAACTCACCGCGGCCGACGGGCTGCGACTGCGGTGCTCGGGGGTCAGGGTTGTTCACGAGCACCGAGGAAGCAACGGGCGGGCCAGGTGCTGCGTTTGCGCGGGATCGTCGCCAACAGGCGGTGGCAGGGCACCTGGCGGGTTGTCCTGCGGGCCGGAGCTCGGGCCCGTGAACACGGAGCGATGTGTGATTGCGACGGTCTCGGGTCGCAACGTTGCGACGGTGCACCAGTGCGACGCCCAGCGTGATACCTTGCGCCGCTGCACGCTCTCACGGGTCGTTGGACTCTGGGTCAACGCGACTGCGCTTCGATGAGCTCGGCTCGAACCCGCGCGTCCGTCTCCCGGGTGAGTGCGCACGCGAGGGCCGGGTGTCTGGCGTCGATGCGGCCGATGGCCCAGGCCACGTGACCGCGCACGACGGGGTCCTCGTCGCCGAGCGCCGTCAGCAAGGGCCCCAGCGCCTTCTCGTCGCGGCGATTGCCGAGCACGATCGCGGCGTTGCGGCGCAGCCCCGAGCGCGTGGCGCGACGCATCGCCGTGCCCGTGAACTCGGCTTCGTAGCGCGCTTCGTCCATCGAGAGCACGTCGACCAGCGTCCAGGTCTGCACGATGCGGTGCGGGCGCAGGTCCGCTGGCCGTTCGTCGCCGCGCAGACCGAGCCTCGCGCTCTTCCTCGTGAACGGGCAGACTTCGAGGCAGATGTCGCAACCGAACAGCCAGTCCGCCTGCTTCTCGCGCAGCTCTGCCGCGATGAAGCCGCGCTGTTCGATCGTCGTGTAGCTGAGGCATCTCCTCGCATCGACCTGGAACGGCGCCGTGATCGCGCCGGTCGGGCAGGCTCGAAGACACGCGGTGCAGCTGCCGCACGAACCCGTCGCCGGCGGATCGGGCGGCAGGTCTTCGCCGGTCAGCAGCTCCGCGAGTTGCAGGTAGGGCCCATTGGTCGGTGAGATGACCATCGCGCTCTTGGCGAGGAAGCCGATGCCGGCCTGCACTGCGAGAGCGCGCTCGAGCACTGGCACCGCGTCGGTGCCGCCGTTCATCGATCCGTGTGGCAGTCCCGCGGTCTCGAGCCGGAGCCGTAGGGCATGGACACGGTCGCGCAGCCAGCGGTGGTAATCGCGGCCGACGGCGTAGCGGGCTACTCGCCCGCCGTCCGACAACTCGCCAGCAGGACCGCCATAGTCCACGGCCAGGCTGATGGCCGAACGGACCCCCGCGCGCCACCTGGTTGGCTCGAGGATGCGGTCCGTGTTCCGCTCCAGGTATCGCATCTCTCCGTGCCGGCCTGCCTGCAGCCAATCGAGGAAGTGCTGGCCGTGCTCGCCCGGTCCCGCCGGGCCGAAGCGAACCAGATCGAACCCCGCCTCGAGGGCGATGGTCCGGATCGTGTCGGGCGACAGAGGCGCCATGAGTGCGCGATCCTACAAACAACGTCGCGGCGATCGGGCGGCTGGGTGCGATGTTCCGTCGTTTCTTTGGTTGCCCCGCGGCGACGGAAGGCCGGACGCGGCGACACCCCCCCGAGCTCTCGAGCTCAAGGCAGCGCGCGGATCGTGCCGATGCCATGGTGCCGAGCGGGTTTCAAAGCCAGGGGCACGTCATGACCAAGCAACCACTCGAGGTCCAGGACTCGTCGAAGAGCGCATACGTACTTCCGGGCGCGCCGCGCGTTGTTGGGGAGATCGTGGTCGTGCCGCCGGCACGGCTGCCGTTCTCCGAGCTGCGGCGCGGGGGAGAAGTGGCACGCGCGCTGGGGGACTGCTTCCTCCCGCACGCGGAATGCCTGCAGCAGTTTCTGGCCGAGGTCCGGACCCGCCTCGTGGCGTTGGACAGCGCGCTCGCCGAGGACTCGCGGGCCCAGCTCAGGGGGGCCCTGCACGATGTGCTCGGCGTGCTCGATTGGTGCGATGCCCTGCAGTCGGATCTGCAGCAGGACTGCGGCCGCGCGGCTGCCGGCGCCGAACCCATCGACGTGCTCGACCTGTGCCGTTCGGTCGCCGCGTCGTCCGGCCCAGCGGGTCTGGTGCAGGTCTCGGGCCACCTGCCCACGGCCTGGTGGGGTGAGTCGCGGGTACTGGCCAAGGCCCTGGAGCTCGGCCTCGCACTGGTCGCGGAACGGACCGGGGGGCGCGGCTGCCGTTTCGTCGAGGTGCATGCCGAGGCAACGCATCCGAGGATCCGGATCGGCAGCTCAGGTGATCCCCGGGAGGAGGTCGATCCCGACGCGGTTCGGCGCTTCCGGCAGGCGGTGGAGCAGCTGGGTGCCCGGGTCCTGCCGGATGCCCTTGGCCCCGGTGGCAGCGGGCTGGTAATCGAGTTGCCGGTGCGCGGCTGAGGCCGACGCGACCCCCAAGACAAACTCTGCCGTTACTTCCCGTGAGGCACGGGCTATGGCAAGATAACCGGCAGGCATTGCCGGTCGTGCTGGACCGGCGTACCCCGACGCTGCCATGTTGCACTCGAACCAGAGCCCGATGGATCGCGCGGTTCTCCGCGGCCGGTTGCTCGAGTTGTGGGAGCGAACCGGCAGCCGCGCACTCGGAGCCTTGGCTCAGAACGCGTTGCCGCGACCCGATGCTGTGCTCGCGACCGAGCAGGACTTCTCCGACTGGGTCAGCACGTGCCTCATGGATTGCTACAAGGACACGGGGGATCCCGCGGTGTTCGCGTTGCTGTTCGAACTGAATCGCGGTTCGTTCCTGCACGCGATCCAGTCCAACCTGCGTCGCTCGTTCCATCACGTCGATGCGCAGGACGTGCTGCAAGAAGTCTTCCTGAACATCTACCGATACCCACATCGCTTCCACGCCGACAAGGCTGATGCCTTCCGCGGGTGGGGCCATCGCATCGCGCGCAACACGCTGCTCAAGTTCTTGAAAGGTGAGGCTCGCCTCGCGCGCTTCCACGCGATCGACGAGGATGTCCTCCAACCCGAAGACGTGCGCGGGCGACGACCTGATCGCGCTGCCAGTGAGGCCGAGAGTGCTGACGTGGTCAATCACGCGTACGTGCTCTACCTGCAGCTCTATCTGATCCACTTCGGCAGGCTCTCGCCGAAGGAGCGGCTCGCGCTCACGATGGTCGAAGTCGAGGACGTGTCGTATCGCGATGCGGCCGAGGCTTTGGGCATCCGCCTCGAGAATCTGAAGATGGTGATCTTCCGCGGCCGCCGAAAGATCTTCCGCGGCTTGGCGCGTTCCCTTGGCGATTTGTCGCTGACGCCGGCAGCTCGGACGTGGAAGCCAAATCTGCCCGGGAAAGTGTCTTCTCGAGGGGAAGAGCCTTCCCGAGGGGACGGGCCGAGATGTCGCATTTTTTGTCGTTCGCCCGAGGCCGTTCCGATCGCGAGTGACCAGCGTACGGCGGACGTCTAGAAGTTGGCTCAATGGTCCAAGCTGAGTCCCTAGCCGACAGCGGGAGTGACCCGTGCCTTCAGATCCAGGTGGACCTGTCCGCAATGCTGGACGGCGAGTTGGATGCGCCATCTGTGCGCCGCGTCATGGTGCACTCGGACGTGTGTCCATCGTGCCGGGAATTCCTCGACGGCATTCGCAGTCAGGTGCGGCTGCACCGCAAGATCGCGGCGGTCGGGATTGCCGAGGAGCCCGTGCTCGCAGGCGCCGGAGCCGAGGTTGCTGCGGCGGGCACCGCGGGCCTGCGCCAGCAGTTGACCGGAAACCGGCGCAAGCTGTCCAAGATCCTCTACGAACTCGGGCGTTGTCTCGTGCTCATGGGGCTCTCCCCCGACTTCTCGAGAGAGGTTGCCAAGGAGCCGATGCCCGTCCCCGACATGGCCATGAAGGGGCGGAACCTGCTCGATGAAGTGGCGCGGACCAGTGCGGGGGCCCGCGCGGACCTGGGTGCCGAGTGGGTTTCGGCAAAGGACCTCTTCGACGGCCAGTTGCGTTCCCCCGAGGAGAATCTGAGCAAAGGCCAGCGGCTGCTCTCCGAGTGTCTCGCGCTCGACCCCGAATGCTACGAAGCGCGCATCTACCTCGGGCTCGTGCACCACGTGCGTGGCCAGAGAGCGGTTGCGCGAAAGCAGTTCCAGATGGTGCTGTCCGCATCGTCCGACCGCAGGGTGCGTGGCTTCGCGTTGCTCAACCTGGGGAACATCCATCTCGACGAAGGTGACCTCGATGGTGCCGTCGGCCTGCTCCTGCAGCTGGTCGAGTCAGGGGTCGTGCGTGAACAGCCGAGCCTCGGCACAGCGTATTTCAATCTGGGTCTGGCCTACGGCATGACCGCTCGGTTCCAGGAATGCCTGGAGTGGTTTCGGCGCATGGAGGCGGAGCTTCCGCACAAGCGCGCGTGGATGGCCCGCGAAGTGGGGCGCCGCAGCTACTTCCTCCACCTCATTCGGAGCAATCCCAAGGCTCACATTGTCGCCGACGCCTTCCCAGCGTGGTTTGCCAGCCGGACGGTTGGCGCCTGATCGCGGGCAGTGCTGACGATTTGACATAAGGATTCCCAGCGCCCGGTTGCCGATAGCCGGGTCAATCGGGGATAGCCCCTACCGTCCACTGCAGTACATGCTACCATTCCCTGAGTCTCGTCGAGCCATTGGGCTTGCCGCACCATGAAAGTCCTTCTCCGGCTGACGCTCGCAATTGCACTGGCCGTCTGGGTCGCGTCGCCAGTCGTCAATGGCATGGGCGAGGGCGGTGGAGGCACCGGTGTTTGGGTGCTGCCGCATGCGAGGCATTTCGGCTCGGGTGCCGGACCTGGGCCTGCAGTCGCTCCGCGCCAGACGTTCGCCTTCGCCAACGCGAGTCAGGACGTCCGACTCGCCGTCTCCGAAATGAGCACTGCAGCCGCGACGCTCACCGAAGAATCGAGTTCGCTGTCGACGTCGCTCGCAGTCATCGGGTCGGAGGTCGTGATCCCGTCGGAGCTGCAGCAGGCTCTGATCAACTCGTCCTCGATGGCGACGATCGTGATCACCGACGCGTACCAGATCGGCTACTACATTCAGCTGGTCGTACATCCCGGCACGGGTGGGTTCGAGTTGCGCGTGTTCTGAACCGCTCTGAGCGGATCGCCCAAGGCGACCCGCTCCGATGACCTCTGTGGCTCGGCGACGCGGGGAACGAGGGCGAACACGCGGCCAACCCCCGCTGCGGCGCCAGGCCACTCGCGTCTCCTACCGGCGCAGTTTGCCGGAACGTCGCAGCGCCAACATGCCGACAGGGTCGTTGGTGCACATGGCGTCGATGCCAAGCGCGGCGCCGCCGCGCCAGCCGATCTCCGAATCGGTCGTGTACGTGCAGAGCAGCAGCCCGGCGGCGTGGATGCGTTCGACGTGCGCGGATCGCAGCGCAGAGTCGTGCCAGTGGATCATGCCTGCACCGAGTTGAAGCGCCGCCGCAATGGCCGCCGCATCCGGCTCGGAGAACCTCTCCGTCGGGCCGAGCACGGCGAGTGCCAGCGATGGTGCCAGCTTCCCGGCGGCAGCGACGAGGTCCCAGTCGAACGACTGCAGGATGCAGCGCCGCAGCGCATCGTGTCGGCGTAGCACGTCTACATAACGATCGGCGCTGCCCGCCTTGTGCTCGATGAGCGGAATGCAACCAGGCAGGAGAACTGCGAGCACCTCCGCGAGCGTCGGGATCCTCTGACCTGCATGGGCCGCGTCGCGCCATGCTCCCGCATCGAGCCGGGACGCTTCCGCGTGGGTCGCCTGTGCCACCAGGGCGCCCGGTCCGAGTGTTCGCGCTGCGTCCGAAGTCCGGTCGAACGTCTCGTCGTGGATGCACAACAACACACCGTCGCGCGTGGCGCGAACGTCGAACTCCTGCATGGCGACGCCGAGCTCGCAGGCGGCGCGGAACGCGGGCAGTGTGTTCTCCGGAAACCTGGAGCTGTCGCCGCGATGCGCGACGACAACCGGGCCGTCGCTGCGGCCCTGCCGCAGCGCGTCGAAGACAGGATGGTGCGGGTCGCTCATGTCGATCCGCAGTGTAGCCACGCATGGTTCGGCGACGCCGTCACACCTCCCACGGAATCGTGCGCGGAAAGGAGGTGACGTCGGAACCTGTCTGGCATGATCCGCGCCCATGCCTGCAGAGACCTACCGCTTGTTGCACGTCGTCGGCGCGCTGATGTTGATGGTCGGCCTTGGCGGGATCCTCGCGACCGCTAGCCGCGACGGCAGCAAGGCGCCCATGCTGTTCATGGCGCTGCACGGGGTCGGCCTCTTGACCCTGCTCGTCGCAGGAATCGGGTTCGCGCACAAGTCCAGCCTCGGTTGGCCGAACTGGATGCTGGCCAAGATCGCGTGCTGGGTGCTGCTCGCCGCGCTGCCGCTCCTCGTGCGGCGCGGCGTCCTGCCACGTGGGGTCGCCGCCCTGCTCGTGATCGGCCTCGGCGCTCTGGCCGCCTGGCTCGCACGCGTCCATCCGTTCTGACCCGGCTTGCCTGCGGCGCCGCGCGCCGCAGACGAAACCGTCCTCGGACCTTGCCGCGCGGGCCGGGGAAAACCCTCGCCCGTCGTGCGGTGGGGCGGCAGCATGCCATGTGCGCCATGAACGAAGCGAAGATCCGGGCCACGATCGAAGAGAGCATTGCCACGAAGCAGCGCCTGCTCGCGCAGTGTTTGCCGAGCTTGAAGAGGCTCTGCGAACTGGCCGTGGCCACGCTGCGCGGCGGCGGCAAGATCCTGCTCTGCGGCAACGGCGGCAGTTCTTGTGATGCCGCCCACGCGGCGGGTGAGCTCGTGGGCTGGTTCGAGCAGAAGAAGCGCCGCCCCTACGCGGCGATTGCCTTGGGTCACCAGGTTCCGACTCTGACTGCCGTCGGCAACGATGCCGGGTTCGAACACATCTTTGCGCGCGAGGTGGAAGCGCTGGGGCGCCCCGGCGACCTGTTGATCGGGTTCACCACTTCGGGCAGCAGCAAGAACGTCGTCGGCGCCCTGCAGAAGGCACGTACGATGGGGATGGCGACGGCAGTTCTCTGCGGCGAGAAGCGAGGTGCCGCCCTCGACCATGCCGACGTGGCCGTGCAGGTGCCGTCGCAAAACACGGCGCGCATCCAAGAGAGCCACCTCGTCTGCGTGCACGTGCTGTGCGCCGCGGTCGAAGAGGCCTTCGCGGCGAGTTGAGCTGCATCGCCACCGATCGCGGCCGGCTCCGTCAGCCCTTCTTCTGCTCGATCACCTTCCAACTCGTGATCCAGACTCCGGGCAGCACGGTATCCGCGTGCATGGGGCCGTTCGGCATGTCGTCGGTGATCGCGATCTCGGCGCCACGCTGCAGCAGCGGCGACGGGAACTTCGTGCTGTGTGGCGGGCCGAGGACCTCCATGCCTTCTTTGGCCTTGGTGACCACCATGTCGCCGGTGGTCAGCACGGAGTTGCTCCAGAACCGCACCTTGCCGATGAGGTCCTCGAGCTCCGGGACGCGCTCGCGCGATGCGATCGCGACGAACGTGGTCACGGCGAGCACTCCGCTCCTCGTCGTCCAGGCCAGCTCCTTGTCCCCGGAAACACCGGGCAACACCGTGTTGCCAGCGGGTAATGGGTTGGCAACGCCGCCCTTGAGCTCGGCGGCCGGGAACATGAGCAAGGTGCCGTCTTCGAGGCTGTGCGAGAACACGTAGACGTAGCGAGGCTCGCTGCACGTGAACGACAACCGGATCGGCGATTCGGCGGCGAGTTCGTGGTAGTTCCGACCTTGCTTGATCTCCGTGCCGCGCCCGATCCGCCACGTCGCGGCCGGCGTCGGGGACGGCGACGGACTGTCCGCCGGGGAGGCCGGAGCGAACTTCCAGACGGCGAGTGCAATGGCTGCCGCCGCGACGGGAATCAGCACGAGGCGTGCGTTCATGCCCTCCACACTACTGCGGCGGCGACCAAGGTCGAGATGGGACGCGTACGCGACTTGCGCGCCGAGAACCCGGGGCGTCACATGGGGCCGCTCATTCCCCTCGAGAATCATGCGAACCATCTGGTTGTCACCCTTGCTGTGTTCGTTCGTGCTCGTGGCGCAGGAGGCACCTGCCAAGAAGGTCTCTGAGCCAAAGGCGACAAAGGCCGAGCCGAAGAAGCTCATGGAGTTTCCGATGCCGGCGCCAATTGACGTCGAGGCCGCGAGCAAGCAGGCGATTGCCGCGATGCTGGCGCTGCAGGAGGGTGAGGACGGCGACCAGTGGCCCTACGAGGGCGTCTACCGCGAGGACAGGAAGAGCCGCGAGGACCTGGGCCAGCTGCCGGTCGGCTATCGCGTTGGCGGCACGGCGATCGCGTGCCTTGGTCTGATCGGGACGCCCGGGTATCGCGCCGACGAGGCGCGCAAGGCGGCGGTGGAGCGCGGACTCGAGTTCGTGCTCAGCACGCTCGACGCACCGCGCATGCAGATCGAGTTCATCGGCACCTACGACGTGCGCGGCTGGGGGCACATCTACGCGCTGCAGCTCCTGCTGATGCTCGAGGACCACGGTCTCGTGCCTCCATCGGCCAAGGAAGTTCCCGAGAAGACGAAGTGGCTCGTCAAGGCGCTCGTCGAATCGGCCATTCCGCAGAGCGGCGGCTGGAACTACTCGCGTCCAAAGGGCTACTCGAGCCCCGAGAACCGGGCTTCGACGTTCATGACTGCGCCGGCGCTGCAGGCCCTGTTCCACGCGAAGGCGCGTGGTCACGCTGTGCCCGACGAGGTCGTGACGCAGGCGCTCGACGCGCTCGAGCGGTCGCGGGCCAAGCCCGGTGGTTACGCCTACGGCGCGCCGGGGACGAGCCAGGCAGACGTCGAAGAGGACAAGTTGTCGATGATGGACAAGACGCCCAGCTCGGCGGCGAGGGCCGTCGCCTGCGAGACGACACTGCTGCTCGCGGGGCGTGGCGACCTCGTTCGCCTCGAGGCCGCGATCTACCGGTTCTTCGCGCACTGGGATGACCTGGCTGTCCGCAAGAGTCAGACCGGGACGCACATCAAGCCGTACGGCATCGCTCCGTACTACTTCATGTTCGGCCACGCCTACTGCGCGCAGGGGATCGAGCAGCTGCCTTCGGCAGAGAAGCGCGAGCAGCTGCGCGCGAAGCTGCGTATGGTGCTGGCGCGGTCGCGCGAGGAAGACGGCAGCTGGAACGACCGCCAGTTCGGCCGCTCGGGCGGTTATGGCACCGCGTTCGCGCTGCTCACGCTGCACATGCCGAACCTGCCCAAACCCGTGCCCTGGGCTCCGGGCGCGGTGACGCCGGGCACTTCGAAGTGATCCGCGTCAGCGCCCGCCGCGGTGCACCATCTGCGGCGTCGCCTGGTCGGTCGGCATCACGACGATCGTGTCGAGGTTGACGTGCGCGGGGCGCGTGACCGCGAACACCACACACTCGGCGACGTCGTCGGGGCCGAGCGGCCGCGTGTCCTGGTAGACCTTCGCCGCGCGTTCGCTGTCGCCGTGAAAACGCACGAGCGAGAACTCGGTCTCGACGAGCCCAGGATCGACGCTCGTCACGCGGATGCCGCTGCCGAGCGTCTCCATGCGGATCGCTTCGCAGATCGGCTGCAGCGCGCGTTTGCTGCCGCAGTAGACGCCGCCGCCAATGTAGGCTTTGTGCGCGGCGATCGAGCCGATCACGACGACGTGTCCGCGCTTTTGCGCGAGCATGTGCGGAAGCACTCTTCGCGTGACCTCGAGCAGTCCGAGCACGTTCGTCTCGATCATCTCACGCCACGCCTCCCCGGTGCCCTCGGCGATCTTCTCGACGCCGCGCGCGAGCCCGGCGTTGTTCACGAGCACGTCGACCGGCCCGTTTGCGGCGATCGCAGCGGCGACGAAGCGTTCGACGCTGGTCGGCTTCGTGACGTCGAGTGGCTGGCGGAACGCGTGTTGGTCGATGCCGGCGAGGCGGTCGGAACGGCGCGCGCCCAGCGAGAGCCGATCGCCGAGCCGGGCGAAAGCGCGCGCGCAGGCGGCGCCGATGCCGGAGCTGGCGCCCGTGATGACGACGTGGCGGGTCATGTCCGCAGGATAGGGACGGAGGTCCGGCGGGGCGACAGCGGGCTGTAGAGCGTTCGCCGGATCGCCGAGCCGTTCGCCGTGTTCAACTCCCGCTCACGCGAGCAATAGCCCGACCTTGACGAGTGCGTAGGCGAGCGTGAGCGCCGTGACGACGATCACGACGACTCGCACGGCGCCGGAGCCCTTCGCGACTGCCCAGCGGCTCGCCTGGTAGGCGCCGATCGCGGTGCCGAGCGCGAGCCACAACGCCGGCTCGACCGCGATTGCGTTCGCCGACCAGAACGTCGCGATGCTCGCGACTGCGGTGACCACGACCAGCGTGCTCTTCGCCGCCGTGATGCTGAGCAAGTCGCGGCCCATGGAGGCGGACAGCACGAGCGTCGACATGAGGCCGACGCCGACCTGCGCGTAGCCCATGTGGATGCCGATGACGAAGCAACCGAGCGGGGCCATCCAGGCCGGGAAGCTCCGCGCCGGACTGGCGGCGTCGGGGCGACGCGCCTGCTGCCGGAGCAGCAGCCCGAGCACCAAGGCGAGGTAGAGCCAGAAGACCACGTCGGGCAGAAACAGCGCGAGCCAGCTGCCGATCGGCGCTCCGGGCACGGCCCACAAGCCCAGCAACCAGGTCTGCAGTGGCACACGTTGTCCGGCGCGCAGGTAGCCGAGGAACGAGAACACGCCGACGCAGAGACCGGCTGGGCGCAGCGAGGGGTTGGCGATCGCGAGCGGCAGATGACACACGTGGTCGAACGCGACGAGCCCGAACACACCGGCTCCGCCGGCCAGGTTGTTGATCGCTCCCATCGCGATCCCGGCTGTGACGGTCGCGGCGATCGCGAGGACGTCCACGCGATCAGCCGAGCAGGTCCTTCACCATGTCGCGTTCGTCCGTGAGTTCCTTCCACGTGATCGCGGTCTTCTGCTTGCTGAACTCGTTCATGGCGAGGCCCGGCACGATCTTCCAGTTGCCCTTGCCGTCCGTCGTGCAGGGGAACCCGCTGATGATGCCTTCCGGGGTGCCGTAGCTGCCGTCGCTGACGACGCAAAGGGACGCCCAGTCGTCCTTCGTCGTTGCCGTGAACAAGCTGCGGGCGTGGTCGCAGGCAGCCTGCGCCGCGGAGAGCGCGGACGACTTGCCGCGCGCGTCGATGATCGCCTTGCCACGCTCCTGCACGGTCTTCAGGAACGGACCCTTCAGCCAGGCTTCGTCGTTGACGGCCTTCTCGGCGGGAACCCCGTCGATCGTGGCGTGGTGCCAGTCGGGGTACTGCGTGTTGCTGTGGTTGCCCCAGATCGTGACGTTCTTGACCAGCGACCAGTGCTTCCTGGCCTTCAGCGCCAACTGCGCCTTGGCCCGATTCTGGTCGAGTCGCGTCATCGCCGTGAACCGGTCCGCGGGCACACCCTTCGCGTTCTTCATCGCGATGAGGCAGTTCGTGTTGCACGGGTTGCCGACGACGATCACGCGCACGTTCGGGCCCGCGACCTCGGCGATCGCGCGGCCCTGGCCGATGAAGATCTTGCCGTTGTCCTGGAGCAGGTCCTTGCGCTCCTGGCCGGGGCCGCGCGGTTTGCTGCCCACCAACAGGCACAGATCGGTGTTCTTGAAGGCCACCTTCGGGTCGTCGCTGCAGGTGATCTCCGTCAGCAGCGGGAAGGCGCAGTCTTCGAGCTCCATGCGCACGCCCGAGAGGGCGGGCAGCACGGCGGTGACTTCGAGCAGCTGCAAGGCCACCTTGACCTTGGGGCCGAAGATGCCGCCGCTCGCGATCAGCGGCAGCAGCGAATAACCGATCTGGCCGGCGGCGCCGGTGACTGCAACACGGACGGTCTCCATCCGAACATTCCAACCGGACGGGGCGCCCATTCAAGACTCTCGGCAAGACTTCGGCGCAGATGCGGCGCGAATCAGGCGCCGTCGCCCTCACCCTGAGCCATGAGCTGGCGGTCGACTACCGGCGCCAGTTCTTCCCCCCAGACCCGCTGGTACTCGGGGTGGCGCAGGAAGATCTCGCACGCGTTCTTGGTCTCGAAGACCGAGAAGAGGGCAAGGTTGAAGCCGTGGCGATCGGCCGCGATGTTGTGCGTGACGGTCAGGTGGGCCACACCAGGCATGGTCTCGACGAGCGCCTGCAGCGCCTTGCGGGCGGTCCGGACCCGGTCGAGCGGGATGCCGGGCTTCAGCGAGAACAGGATCACGCAGTGGAACATCGCAGCGGCGCAAGCCTCGTGCGGCGAGGGCCGCGCAGCAATCGTGGCGGCAGCGGGCAGCAGAGGCAACCGCGGTCCGCCGGTCGCGGCGGACGCCGTGTCCTCAGGCGCCCTCGGCGCGCACCCGCAGCGGCCGCCGCTGGTGCTGTTCCTGGCCGATCGGATGCCCGAAGCAGACCGAGCCCTCACCCTCTTCCCAGCAGAACACCACGTTGCCGGTGCGGCTCACGCCGGGGATGTGGATCGTGAGCGGGTTCGGGCGCAGGACCGTCATCCCGAGATCTTCGAGCTCTGCCTTGCAGGCCGCCATGGCCTCGTCGTGTTCCCAGATGCGGGCGTCGATCTCGGCCAGCTCGCCGCGCAGCCCCTCCGGCGTGATCGCCGACTCGAGCTGCTCGCGCTGGCGAGCCAGTCTGCGGCGGGCGGAGCGGCGTTCGATGAGTTCGGCGGCAATCGCCCGAACCAACACGAGCGCCTGGTTTGCTTCCTGCAGAGTGTAGGTGCGCTTCATGGGACCGGTGAGGGGATCTGTTCTGACCACCGCTGAGATCGCCTGGGCAGCAGTTGATGTTGCGGAGATCCGACAGGGTTCTGTAGTGTGACGACGAGCGGCGGTTACCAAGCTGCCGACGAACAACACCCATGACCGAACGCGATCTGATGCAGTTCGACGTCGTGATTGTCGGAGCCGGGCCTGCCGGACTCTGTACGGCGATCCATCTAGGGAACCTCATCGAGCAGCACAACGTCGCGGTCCAGAGTTCGGGGCAGGGCAAGCGGCTCTCGCCCGAGATCTGCGTGATCGAAAAGGCGGCCGAGATCGGGGCTCATTCGCTTTCGGGGGCCGTGATGGACCCGAGGGGGCTCGATGCCCTGCTGCCCGGTTGGCGCACCATGGAGCCCAAGGCCCCGGTCGAGGCGGAGGTCAACACCGACTACGCGCTGTGGTTGACCGCGCACGGCGGTATGCGGATGCCGATCACTCCGCCGCCGCTCCGGAACCACGGCAACTTCGTCGTTTCGCTGAACAGGGTCGTGAAGTGGCTCGGTGGCATCGCGGAATCGAAGGGCATCCAGGTGTTTCCCGGTTTCCCGGGGGCCGTACTGCGGCGCGATGGAGCCAAGGTCACGGGCGTGCAGCTCGCCGACGCCGGCGTCGACAAGCACGGCAAGAGGAAGGGCAACTACCAGCCCGGTGGCATCCTCGCGGGCAAGCTCGTCGTGCTCGCGGAGGGCAGCCGCGGCTCGATGACGAAGCAGCTCGTGGCCGACCTCGGCCTGCAGGGCAAAAACCCTCAGGTCTACGCCATCGGCGCGAAGGAGGTCTGGGAGGTGCCAACGGGCCAGTGCCCCCCTGGACTCGTGGTGCACACGATGGGGTATCCGCTCGACGGCAACACGTTTGGCGGCGGCTGGGTCTACGGGATGGGCGAGCGCGAAGCCGGCAAGAACCTGGTTTCGGTTGGCCTCGTCGTCGGCCTCGACTGCCGCGATCCGACGATGGACGCGCACCGCAAGCTGCAGCTCATGAAGCTGAACCCGAAGATCGCGGCGTTCCTGCGCGGCGGCAAGATGCTGCACTACGGCGCCAAGTCGCTGCCCGAGGGCGGCCTCTACTCGATGCCGAAGCACCACGGCGATGGCTTCGTCATCGTGGGCGACAGCGCCGGCCTCATGAACAGCATGCGCTTGAAGGGCATCCACCTCGCGATGCGCAGCGGCATGCTCGCCGCCGAAACGGCCCTCGAGTGCCTGAAGAAGGACGACTTCTCCGAGGCCGCGACGGCGCGCTACGCGGCGGCGCTGCAGAAGGACTGGGTGCACGAGGAGCTGCGGCAGTGCCGCAACTTCCACCAAGGGTTCCACAAGGGGAGGTTCCTGGGCCTCGTCAACGCCGGGTTCGCGCAGTTCTTCGGCGGCAAGGGCATGTTCTGGTCGGACGAGCTCGCGAGCAACGCGGGCCACACCTACATGCAGCAGGTGGGCCAGTACTTTCGCGGCGCGGGCAAGCCGAAGCTCGACAAGCTGGCCGAGGACGGCGTGCTCACCTTCGACAAGCTCACGTCGGTCTACAGCTCGGGCACGATGCACGAAGAAGACCAGCCGTGCCACCTCGTCGTGACCGAGCCGAACCTCTGTTCGACGCGCTGCGTCGAAGAGTTCGGCAACCCTTGCCAGCACTTCTGCCCCGCGGCGGTCTACGAGATGGAAGCGAAGCCGGGCACGAAGCACGGCATCGATCTCAAGATCAACGCGAGCAACTGCGTGCACTGCAAGACCTGCGACATCATGGACCCCTACCAGGTGATCAACTGGGTGACGCCCGAAGGTGGCGGGGGGCCGAACTACCAGAACCTCTGAGCGCGGATCCCCAACCGGATCCCAAGCCGGATCCCCAACTGGATCCACCAGTCCCGCGGCAGAGAATGGAGACGGCCGACGCAACCGCCCGGTTGCCACGCTGCCACGCCCTCGCGTCGCTCGCCCTTGTTGCTGCGCCGACCGTCGCCACCAAAGTGGATCGAGCCGCGTACTTTCTCGCAGGAATTGCGCAGTTATCGCAAAGCCTGCAGACGCGTGCGATGGACCAGGACATCGAACGGCCCGTGGCCACCGCGGCACCGCACCAGCGCGTGCGTCAGTTCCACGCGTTCCACGTCGGTGAGGGCGAACGACGGCGCGAATGCGTCGACGAGGTCCGCCGGCGTCGCGGGGTGCAGCAGGTGCGCGCCGAGCACACCGTGCACGCCCCGGAGCCCGGCGCTGCGCAGGATTCCTGCGAGCGTGTCGTCGCCGATCCCGAGCAGCGGCTCGTAGCGTGAGCGCGGCCAGTCGAGCTGCTGCCACGCCAGACAGAGGTCGGGCACCATGTCCGGTCCCGGCACGTCCACGACGAGCCGACCGCCGGGGCGCAGGTTCCGCAGCGACAGCTCCGCGAATGCGCCGCTCGGCAGCAGTGGTCCGGTGGTCGGTGCGATCAGCATCGCGTCGAAACTGCCGAAGCTCTCGTTGCCCTTCGCCTCGTGCGCGAGCACCGAGACCTGCGGCCAGCCCTGTTCGGCCACGCTTTCGGCCATTTCGCGGTCCGGCATGAGCACGATCAACTCGCCGCGCCCACCGACCAACGTAGCGAGGTCGCGCGTCTGTCTCAGATCGCAATACAACGCCAGCAATCGATCCTGCCGCCGCACGTCGAGCAGCTGCACCGCAGCATGGAACCAGGGCTTGTCGTCGCTCGGCGACATGCCGGAAGAGTAGCGCCGCGCTGGAGTGCAATCTGGTCGTGCGCCACAATCGGCGCGTTGCGCACCGACCCGAGAGAGCTGCACCGGACGACCTACGACCTGATTGTCGTCGGCGCGGGCATCCAGGGGGCCGCCGTCGCGCGTGATGCGGCCGTCCGCGGTCTCGCGGTGCTGCTGCTCGATGCCCGCGATGTCGCCGCGGGAACCAGTTCGCGCAGCTCCCGGCTCGTGCACGGCGGGTTGCGCTACCTGCGCCAGGGACATCTTTCCCTCGTGCGCGAATCGGTGCTCGAACGCGGACGCCTGCTGCGCCTCTGCCCGCACCTCGTGCGGCCGGTGCCGATGCTGATGCCGTTCTTCACCGATGGCGGAGGAACGCATTGGATCATGCGCCTCGGCACGGCCTTGTACGCGGCGCTCGAGGGCCGCAGCACGCTGCCGCGGCCGCGGTCGCTCTCGGCCGCGCAGGCCGCCGCCGCCTTCCCTGGCCTGCGCACGCGCGGGCTGCGCTCGGCGATCGAGTTCTTCGATGCGGCCACGCAGGACACGCGCTTGACCCTGGCCAACGTGCTGGCGGCGCACGCCGCCGGTGCTTCGGTGTCGACGCACTGCGAGGTGGTCGGTGTCGGTGGCGACGGTCTGCGTCTCGTCGATCGGTTCACGGGAGCCGAGGTCACGGTGCGCGCGCGCCACGTGGTCAATGCGGCCGGTCCGCGGGCCGACACGCTGCGCTCCACGCTGCGCGTGGACGGCAACGACCTCGTGATGCAGAGCCGCGGCAGCCACCTCGTGTTGGCCCCGAGGCCGGGCGAGACGGCGCTCGCGGCGTTCCTGCCCGACAAGCGGATCCAGTTCGTGATCCCGCATCGCGACGGCACGCTCTGTGGTACGACGGAGGTCGCCGATCCGTTGGCCGGCTACGAGACGTCGCCGCCCGCGGCCGACCTCGAATACCTGCTCGACGCGTTGGCCTTCCTGCTCGAACCGGCGCCGACGGCCGCGGACGTGCGGTTCGCCTACGCCGGCTGGCGATCGCTGCCGCGCATGCAAGGCCCGCCGGGCGCGCTGAACCGCGAGGCGTTCGTCGTGCAGGAAGCGCTTCCCGCGGGCTCGCTGCACACGATCGTCGGCGGCAAGCTCACGACGCACCGCGCGCTGGCCGAACGGACGGTTGCGCGCATCTTCGGGTTTCGCGATCCGTCGCCGACGCGCTCGCTCTGCCTGCCCGGCGGCGACGGTCCCGCCGAGGTCGAGGAGCCGCTGTGGTGGCGGCACGGCAGCCGGTTCGCGCTCTTGCGCGGCTTGATCGAGGCAGAACCCGACCTCGGCAAAACGCTCTGCCCGCACCGCCCGTTCCTCGCGGCCGAGCTCGTGCACGCATTGCGCCACGACGGCGCCGCTACGTTCAACGACGTGATGATCCGGCGCCTCGTGCACTCGCTCGGACCTTGCCTGCAGGACGGCTGTCTGCGGCAGGCGCATCTGCGGTTCCTGCGCGAACGCAAGTGGGACGTCGATCTCGACGCGGAGCAGGCGATCTCGTCCCTGCGCGCGGAGGTGCTCGAGCTCACGGGGGACCTCGTCGCGTTCCGGCAGGCAGCCGTGGCGACGCCGTGACGTTGCTCTCGGCACGCCTTCCCGAGCTGAACGGCCTGCGCTGGCTCGATCGCCCCCCGCTGTGCGTGGCCACGGGGCTCGCGGGTCACGCCGTCGTGGTGCTGTTGTGGCGCCTCGGTTGTGTGCACTGTCGGCAGGCCCTCGCGGAGTTCGCGCGGCTGCAGGCCGAGTACGCGCGGCGTCCGTTTGCCGTCGTGGCCGTGCACGTGCCGACCGGCGAGGCCGAGCGCGAGGAAGCGCGGTTGCGCCGCGTGCTGCAGGATCTCGACGGGCCGCTCACGGTGGCCATCGACGAACGGCGCGAGCTGTGTGCTCTGCTCGGCGTGTCCGCGCTGCCGATGTTCGTGCTGGCCGATGCCACGGGCGCGATCCGCTACCGCGGTCAGGGCGAGCCGAACCGGCTGCCGCTCGTCGAGGCGATCGACCGCCTGCTCGCCGAAGCGAGAGAGAACGGACGGGCGGCCGCCGTGCCGTTCAGTCCGTGCGCGGCGCCGCGTGAACGATCCCCGGTGCTGCGCGGGCTCGCGGCGCACGGCGGCGAGCTCTGGCTCGCCGCCGCCGGGCATCGCCGCGTGTTCGCGATCGACACCGACGGGCGCGTGCTGCGGGCCATCGGCAGCGGCGCAGCCGGGGCCGACGATGGCGGGGCGGCCCGCGCTGCGTTCCGGTCGCCGGCCGCGGTGTGTGCGCTCGCGGACCACATGCTGGTTGCCGACGCGGGATCTCACACGCTGCGTACGATCGAGTTCCGGACGGGCGAGGTCGCGACCTGGTGCGGCACGGGCCGGCGCAGCACCGACCGCCAGGGCGGCGGCTTCGCGCGCGACCAGGGGCTCTGTTCGCCGGTCGGCCTCTGTGTGCACGAGGGTGCCGTCGTCGTCGCACAGGCGGGCGCGCATCAGCTCTGGCAGTTCGATCCGGCGACACGCGCAGCCTCGGCGTGGTTCGGCACCGGCCAGCGCGCGGAAACGGACGGCGGTGACGAAGCCGCCTTCGTCGAGCCGTGCGCCGTCACGGGGCTCGGCGAGTCGCTGTGGGTCGTCGACGCCGGTGGCGGGACGCTGCGGCAGCTCGACCTCGGCCACCACCGCGTGCACACGGCGCTGCGCGGGTTGGCGCGGCCGACCGCCGTGGTCGCCGCAGCGCATGGGCTGTGGATCGCAGCCAGCTGGCAACCGGCGGTCTTGCGCTACGAGCCTGCGGGCGGCGTGCTCGAGACGTGGTTCGGTTCCGCGCACGGGCTCGTCGAGCCGGTCGGTCTCGCGGTCGCCGGCGATCGACTGTGGATTGCCGATGCGGGCACCGCATGTCTGTTCGAAGCCGATCTCGCCAGTGGCGTGCGCATCCTGCGCCGCGTGCCGCTCCTGGACGTCCCCGCGTTGCCCGAGAGCTCGGGCGCGGGCCTCGCCGACTTGGCCGAACGCTTGCTGCTGCACGCGTTCTGCGACGTCACGTTGCGCATCGACTTGCCGTTGCCGACCGGCTGGCGACTCGACCCGAACGTGCCCGTCGAGGTCGACGCGATCGACGAGGCCAAGCCCGTGCTCGCCTGCAACCGGAACGCGGTGGCAACGATCGAAGCCGGGTCTGCCGTCGTGCTGTTGCCGGTCGCCGAAGTCGGGGACGGGGCGTTGCGCCTGCGCGTTCGAGGCGCGGCGCGTCACGGGCCCGGGGCGGCGCCGTGCACTGCGACCTGGAACTACGTCGTGCCGGTCGAGGTAACGCCAGCCGGGCAGACGGACGCGGAGGTCCGCGCGGTTGCGCGGTCGTGACGGGGTGTCGCGCTCGCACCACGCCGGCCGTAGGTTGGGTGGATGGACTGGAAGCTGATTGCCACGGTCTTCGCGAGCGTGTTCGTCGCCGAGCTCGGCGACAAGACGCAGCTCGCGACGATGTTGTTCGCCGCCAAGGGCGAGGTCTCGAAGTGGAACGTGTTCCTCGGCGCGGCGGCGGCCCTCGTCGTGTCCACTGCGCTCGGCGTGATCGCGGGCCAGTGCCTGACCACGGTGGTCAGCGAGAAGGTGCTGCACTGGATCGCGGGCCTCGGCTTCGTCGCGATCGGCCTCTGGACGCTGTGGCGCGCTTGACCGCGCCCGGTCACTTCACGATGGCAGCGACCAGCATGCGGAAGAACGTCGCGTCTGCGTTGTTGCGGCTGCTGTGCCAGCGCCACACGACGACGAGGTCGTGGTCGGGTGAGACGAAGATCGTGTTGCTGCCGGCTCCGCGCGCGCCGAACGAGTTCGCGGGCAGCTCGGGCCAGTTCTTGCCCTTGGTGTCGAGCCACCACAGAAAGCCATAGTCGGGTCCGTGGGCGCTCGGCACGAGCGCCTCGGCCACCGCAGCCTCGGGCAGGATCTGGCGCTCGCCCCACTTGCCGCGGCGGAGCCACAACAGGCCGAAGCGCGCCATGTCCTCGGTGCTGATCCAGACGCCGCCGCCCCAGCGCGTGCCACCGCTGATCGACGGCATCTTGACCTGGTCGATCTCGACGAACGCGTTGTCGTAGGGGATCCAGCGCCACGTCTTCGACGCGCCGATCGGATCCATGACCTCGTCGCGGAACACGTCGGGCAGGGGCCGGCCGAACACGCGCAGCAGCGACAGCGCGAAGCGGTTGATGCGGACGTCGTTGTATTCGTAGAAGGTTCCTGGCGCCGACAACTGGCGCGGTTTGCGTTCTCCGGCGCCGAACTCCTTCTTGCCGACGAAGTCGTGCGCCTTGCCCCAGATCGTTCCTTCCCACTCCGACTGCTGATGCAGATGGTGGCGCCACGTGATGGCCTGGTTGTGCGGCGAGTCGTAGCCGCCGTCCTTGACGAGATCGCCGACCGGTGCGTCGAGGTCGGTGATGCGATGCTCGCGCAGCGCGACGAGCGCAACCGTGGCCAGCATGCTCTTGGCGACCGAGTAGGTCGGATCGACGCGATCGGTCTCGCCGAAGTCGGCGACGACGTAGCCGCGGCGGATCACGAGGCCGTTCGTGTCGGCGCGATCCTTCGGGATCGGGCCGAGCAGCGCGCCGAATTGTTCTTCCTGCGTGTGGAAGTCCTTCGGCCAGTCGCTCGGTTGGGACTTCGCGAACGCGATCGCGGCCGCGAGCTTGTCCGCGTCCATGCCGACCTCGGCCGCTGCCTTGCGTTCCCAGGTGCCGGCCGATGGAACGTATGGTGTCTGGCTCTGGGCAGAGCAGACCGATGGGCCGCAGAAGGCCAGCACGAACGCCGCGGTGGCAGGACGGAACGCGCGTGGGGGAGCGAGCAGCGAGCGCAGCATCCAGGCAGGGTAACCGTCGGCGCGCGTCAGCCTCGCAAACACGTGAACGTTCCGTCGTCGCCGAGCAGCGTGAAGGCCGCACGCTTGCCGACTGCGATGCCGCCGAGGTCGCCGGCGCTTGCAAGGCGGGCCGGGTTCGCGCTGGCGATGCGCGCGAGCGTCCACGGCCCCGCCTGCGGCACGAAGCGCAGGAAGTTCGAGACCGCGCGTGCCATCGTGAGCGCGGAACCCGCCAGCCTGCCGGCCGTGTCGCGCACGACGCCGTCCTTTGCCATCAAGCGCTTGCCCGCGAGCTGGTAGTCGCCGTCCGGCCGGCCGGCTGCGGCCGTGGCATCGGTCACGAGCACGGTGCGGTCGGGCCCCAGGATGCGGAACGCGTTGCGCACCATGACAGGGTGCACGTGCGCGCCGTCGACGATCAGTGAGCAGGTGAAACGATCGTCGTCGAGCGCCTGCCCCGCGATGCCGACGTCGCGGTGATGCAGCGGCCCCATCGCGTTGAACAGATGCGTCACCGCCGTGGCTCCGGCGGCCGTGCATTCGGCGAAGCCCTCGGTCCGATCGCAGTGGCCGAGCGCGCACGTGACGCCGTGCTGGCGCAGCAGCGCGATCGCTTCGGCCGCACCAGGGCGCGCATTCGCGACGGTGATCAGGCGCAGATAGCCGCGCGCCGCCGCGAGCAGCTCGCGCACACGCACCGGCGTCGGATCGAGGAACCACTCTGCATCGTGGGCGCCTGCGGTGAGCAGGAACGGGCCCTCGAGATGCAGGCCGAGCGGCGTGGCGCCCGGACCGCGATAGGCTCCGATCCATCGTGCGACGGCATCCACCTGTCGCAGCAGACGATCCCACGGTGCCGTGATGAGCGTCGGCAGGAACGCGACGGCGCCGCCACGCCACGTGGCCTCGGCCACCGCATCGAGCGCTTCGGGCGTCGCTTCGTCGACGCTGTGGCCGCCGGCTCCGTTGCACTGCAGGTCGACGAAGCCCGGCAGCAACGTGCCCGACGCATGGGTGGTCCCGCGCGACGGCGCCATCTGCTCGATGGTCACGATGCGGCCGTTCTGCGCGGTGATGCGGGTGGAGGCCTGCACGACGTGCGGCAGCACGGCGCTCGCGACGATCCATTCCGAAGCGGTCACGGCCGATACCGTAGGTGTCGCGTTCGGCGCTCGCCAGCACGACGCGCTGTTACGCCCGCATTGTTCGCGAGCTAACATCCCGGTGCGCATGCGATTCTGCTCCCTCGCCTCAATCCTCCTCGTGTCGTGCGGGGCGTTCTCGGGCTGGCTCGTCTGCCATCGCCTGCCGTCCGTGTTTGGCAACAACGAACAGGGCTTGCGGACGGAGGACTACCGCTTCGAACGCAAGGCGGACAAGGTCTTCGAGGTCAGCGATGCCGCGTGGTTCCTGGTGCCTTGGCTCTACGGCGACTTCGATCTCCACATGGACGTCGAGCTCGCCGAAGGCATGGAGCTCGACATCCTGCTGCGGCAGGTCGAGCCGCGCATCGTGGCGGATCAGTTCCGGCCGTTCCACGGCCGGTTCAGCGTGCTGCGTCTGTCGAGCAAGGCGGACGCGCCGGGCTGGCGCACACGCGAACAGGCGCTGTTCGGGCCGCACGACGGCGGCGTCGAGCTGGCGCCCGGCCTCGTGGCGACCGTTTGGGTGCAGGCGCGAGGCCGTCTGCTGCGGGCCAACGTGGCGGGCAAGTGGCAGCCGTGGTTCCTGGCCGATGACGAATACGGCATGACGACGCTCGTGGCCCGCGGTGGCAAGGCCGCGCTGCACAACCTCGTGATCCAACCGAAAGGACAACAGCGCGCGTGGCTGTGGTCGCGCTGGCTGTGGGCCGGGCTCGGCGCGCTCGGAGCGGCGATGTTGCTCGCGATCGGCCGCGTGCGCGGCGAACGCCCGATGTGGTTCCTGACCGCGGGCCCGCTGTTGCTCGCTTCGGCCTGGTTGTTCGCCGGCGCCGGCAGGCTCGAGTTGTCGCTGCCGCCGCCGCCGGCGCTGCTGCAGATCCTCGCCGCGGCGTTGTCGGTGACGTTCGCGAGCCAGCGCTCGTTGCGATGGCCGTGGCTGCTCGCGCTGCTCGCCGGTGCAGTGTTGCTGGTCTGGAGCGCGGACCGCCAACTGCACCACGACGGCAGAGCACTCGACCCCGTGTTCGGGCCGCAGGCGGGCGAAACGGTCAGCGAGGCGCTGGCCCAGCGCGTTCGCGGTCCGTTCGGAGTGCACACGGTCGGCGCGGCCGCGCACCGCGTCTTCCTGCTCGGCGGCAAACTGCTCTACGATCGCAGCACGCCGACGGAGCACCTCGAGCCGCTGCTCGGCGGCGAGTTGCGCGTCGGCCTGCAGGCAGCGGTCGACGTGCCGTGTCTGCCCACGGTCGACGGCTACAGCCAGCAGCAATGGCGCCTCTACTCGGGTTTCTTCACGGGCTACCGGCCCGACGTGCTCGTGTTCGGTGTGCCGCGCGACGAAGCCGCGGTCGACGAAGCCACGGGCGCACCGCGCTCCGATGCGAGCACGCTCGATGCCACCTTGCACCTGGCGCGGCAGTACTGCATCGCGAACCGCTGCGGTCTCGTCGTGTTCACGGAGGCGGGACTGCCGAAGGAACTGTTCGCCGTGCTCGAGAGAGCAGCAGCCACCGGGATACCGCTCGTGCGCACCGAGGAAGGTGAGACCCAGGCCGTCATCGCGAAGAAACTCGCCGCTGCGATCCTACCGCTGCTCAAGGCGCGATGAGCGGGCTCGATCCGGTCCTGCGGCAGATCGTGCTCGGCCACGAAGCGGAGACCGATCACGGTTCTGCCGCCGCGAAGTCGCGGCGACAGGCAGTGATGGCGATGCACGAGTCGGGCGCGCTTCGCTCGGCCGCCGATCAGCATGCCGCCGCGAGTGTGCTCGTCTGCAGCGAGGTCGCCGCCGAGGTGCAGGCTGCTCAGGCGCTCGCGCTCGCCGCGATGCCGGCGCTGCGGTGCGCCCGCGTCCTCGCGGCGACCGCCTACGACCGGCAACGGCGTCTTGCCGGCGAGCCGCAGAAGTTCGGCACGCAAGTGGTCGTTCGCGACGGAGTCCGCGAGTTGTGGCCGGTCGATCCGCACACGACCGACAGCGAACGCGCGAAGTGGGACGTGCCGCCCTTCGCGGAGATCCTGCGCAGCCTCGACAGGCCGTAGGGTGGGTGTTCACCTGTGCGGTCCACGGCATGGCCGGCAGCGCGTACAACGCGTGTCTTGGCCCAGGCGACGTCCTTGACGCACCACTCCTCCATGCTCAGAATCCCACGCCGTTCGTCGAGTGGGCGTCGTCTCCGCCCTCTCTTCAGGACAGGAAGAACAACAGGAGGGAACCTCGTGTCGCGCATGATTCCATGCATCGTGTCGCGCTTGATGCCGCGCATAGCCGTCGTGCTATTGACCATTGGTGGCTTCACCATCCGCGCATCGGCACAGGGCGGGCAGTCCGCGCCGAATCTTCTGCTGATCGTGGCCGACGATCTCGGCATCGACTGCGTCGGCTGCTACGGGATCGCGGGGGCTCCGCCGACGCCGAACCTCGACAACCTGGCGCAGACCGGTATGCGGTTTTCGGGGTTGTATGTGAATCCGACCTGCACGCCGACGCGTGCGTCCGTGCTCACGGGCCGCTATGCGTTCCGGACCCGCGCTGCCGCTTCGCTGGGCAGCGGGCAACCAGGCATCTGGGCGAGCGAAGTGATGATCTCGCGGCCGCTGGCATGCGGAGGCTATGCGGTTGCCATGATCGGCAAGTGGCACCTCGGCGTCCGGTTCGGCCGCGTCACGCCGAACCTGCACGGCTGGACCCACTTCGAGGGATTCCTCGATGGTGGCATCGACGACCCGTTCGGTTGGCCCAAGGTGTGCAATGGTGCGGGGTACACCTGCGCCGACTACGTGCTGACCCAACAGGTCGACGCAGCGATCGCGTGGATCCAGGCACGCTCGTCCCCGTGGGCGCTGTCGCTGATGCTCTCGCTGCCGCACACGCCGCGACACGCGCCGCCTGGCCACCTGCACACGCAGAACCTGGCTGGCCTGAATCCCGTGACGTCACCACTGCCGTTCCATCGCGCGATGGTGGAAGCCATGGATACGGAGATCGGACGCCTGCTGGCCACCCTGGGGCCCGCGGTGCGCGCCAACACGAACATAGTCTTCCTCGGCGACAACGGTACGGACAACCAGGTGGTGCAGGCGCCGTTCCAATCCGGGCATGCGAAGGGCGCGCTGTTCGAGCAAGGCTGCCACGTGCCGTTGATCGTCAACGGCCCGGCCGTCGCGACTCCGGGTGCGGTGTCGACGCAACTCGTGAGCGGGGTCGACCTGTTTCCAACCATGCTCGACATGTGCGGCATCAACTACCCGAGTCCGCCGCTGGCCAGTATTGCGCAGCCGCTCGACGGCGTCAGTTTCGCGGGAGCAATTGGTGGAGCTCCCGGCGCCGGCCGGCCCTTCGTCTACTCGGAGGTCGAGGGCTCCCTGTTCGGGCAAGGCTACTGCGTGCGAACCGCTACGCATCGTCTGATCCGCTACACGAGGATCCTGCCGCAGCACCAGGAGCTCTACGATCTCGTCGCGGACCCGCTCGAGCAGAACGACCTCCTGGCCGCGCCGTTGACCCCCGCGAACCAGGCGGCATTCCTTCAGTTGCTCGGTTTCATGGACCAGGTGCGACAGGACGGTTGGGCCGAGCAGTTCGGCACCGGCTGTCCGGGCGCGGCAGGGGTTCCACTCATCCGCACGGTGACCAATCCGTGCGTCGGCCAACTCTTCGTCGTTCAGCTCGCCAATCTGCTGCCCTCGTGCATCGCAGCGTTCGGCTACTTTGGTCTCTCGCGTCGCGAGTTCGGCACCGCCAACCCGCCCGTGGACCTGAGTGGGATCGGGATGCCTGGCTGCCTGCTCTTCGTCGAGCCACAGCAGCTGTGCTTCTTCTTTCCGTTCAGCATGACGTCGCTGACGTTGCCGAACACCCCTGCCCTGTATCAGTCGGAGCTCTTCCTGCAGGGCTTCGCGGTGGAGCCCGGCAGCAACCCGGCAGGCGTGGTCGCCAGTCGCGGCCTTCGCTGCGTCATCGGGCACTGACGCAGCGGCCCGTTGCGCGCAGGAAGCCGCGTTGCGAACGACGCCGCGCGCGCCGCGCCAGAAGGGACAACGTCGCGACAACGTCCCCCGGCAGGCTCGCAAGCAGTCCGTAAGATGCGCGACCCGCAACCCCCGGAGTCATTTCATGCCACGATTCTCTACCCGGCTGCTCGTCGCCGCTGCCCTGTTCGTCGCTGCTGGACCGCTCGCTGCGCAGGCAACTCGTGCGCTGACGCACGACGACTACGACCAATGGAAGTCGCTGCGCGGGACGGCCTACAGCCTCGATGGCAGTTGGGTCGCCTACCAGATCGAACCGCAGTTCGGCGACGGTGTGCTCGAGATCCGGCAGTCGGTGGGGGACAAGATCTACCGGCAGCCGCTCGGCAGCGGCGCGAGGTTCACTTCGGATGGACGCTTCGTCGTGTTCACGATCGGCAAGTCGAAGATCGAAGAGCGCGACAAGAAGATCGAGGAGCTGCGCAAGAAGGCGAAGGAAGTGAACAAGCCGGGTGCAGCGGAGGGTGAAGGTGGGGAGACGCCGCGGTCCGAGCCGGGCGCGCGCGGCGCCGGTGGTGGACCTCCGGCAGCTGGTGGCCGCGGCGGTGGCCGCCGCGGTGGCGGTGGTCCCGGGGGTGGTGGGCCTGGCGGCGGTGGTCCGGGCGCCGGCGGAGGCCCGGGTGGTGGCCCCGGTGAGGACGGCGAAGCGGGGGCACGCGAACGCGGCGAGCTCGCCGTGCTCGACCTCGCGACGGGCAAGGTCGAGAAGATCGGCAAGGTGAAGGGCTTCCAGGCTCCGACCGAAACAGCGCTGCTGCTCTATCACCTCGACAAGCCCGAGCCCAAGGCGGACGAGAAGAAGCCCGACGAGAACAAGACCGAGGGCAAGCCGGCTGAGGCAGGTGCCGAGCCATCCAAGGCGGGCGCCGAGCCGACGAAGCCAGGCGAGGCCGCAGCGAAGCCCGCCGCGGAACCACAGCAAGCGGAGGAACCGAAGTCCGCCGAGCCGGCGACGGCAAACCGCTCGGAGCGCGGTGGTGCAACTGGCGAATCGCGTCGCGGCGGTGGTCGTCGCGGTTCGGGTGGCCCCTTTGGCGGGGCCGGTGGTGGCGCGTCCGCGACGCCGACCGATCCACTCGAGAAGAAACGCCCCGAAGGCACCGACCTCGTCGTGCGCGACCTCGCGACGGGCAAAGAACGCAAGATCGCCGACGTGATCGCCTATGGCCTGTCGCGCAAGAGTCGATGGTTCTGGTATCAGACCTCGGCCAAGAAGCCGCAGCCCGAGACCAAGTATGGCCTGTTCCTCGAGCTGCTCGCCGGCGGCGAACCGATCCAGCTGCTCGACGGCACCGTGCACATGAGCGGCGTGACGTTCGATCGCAGCGAGAGCGTGCTCGCGTTCACGAGTGACAAGGAGGACTTCGCCGCCGACAAGCCGCAGAGCGACCTCTACCTCTGGGAGGGCACGGGCCAAGCGCGCCGCATCGCCCACGCCGGCGCGCCCGGCATGCCCGCCGGCAAGCGCGTCACGGGTGGCCCGTCGTTCTCGCGCGATGGCTCGGTGCTCGAGTTCTCGATCCAGGACCCGCCCGCGCCCGAGCCGCTGCCGATCCTGCCCGAGGACAAGGTCCTGCTCGACCTCTGGAACTGGAAGGACGGGATGTTGCAGACCGCGCAACAGAAGCGCGGCAACGGCGAACGCAATCCGTCGTGGAGCGCAGTGTGGCACCGCAACCAGAACCGCCTCGTCGTGCTCGGCGACGACCAGCTGCGCTCGCTGCGCTTTTGCGGTCCCGATGGCTTGCGCATGATCGGCACCGACGGCCGCGCGTACGAGAAGGAGACGACGTGGGACGGCCGCTACACGGACGTCTGGCTCGTGAACTCGCTCGACGGCTCGCGCACACGCGTGCTCGAGAAGCTGCGCGGCAACGTGACGAACTCACCGGGGGGCCGCTACCTGATCTGGTTCGGACCCGACTACCACTGGTGGAGCTACGACGTGACGACCGGCGCGCGCGCCGACCTGACCGGCCAGCTGCCCGTCGCGTTCCACCGCAGCGACGACGACCACCCCGAGCCCGACGGCGCGCACGGCATCGCCGGCTGGACCGAGGGTGATGCGGCGGTGTTGCTCTACGACGAGTTCGACGTCTGGAAGGTCTCGATGTCGACGCGCGATGCGGTCTGTGTCACCGACGGCTACGGCAGGGCGAACCGCATGCGTCTGCGCCTGCAGCGACTCCCGCGCGAAGACGATCGCGAATCGGTCGACGACGACCTGCTGCTCTCGGCGACGCAGCTCGACACGATGAGCGAGGGATTCTTCGCGGATTCGCTGGTCCGGGCGCAGAAGCCGCAGCGCTTGCTGCTCGTCGACAAGAACCTCGGCGAGCTCACGCGCCCCGTGCACAGCGAACGTCTGTTCTTCACCCAGTCGACGTTTGCCGAGTTCCCCAACCTGTGGACCTCTGCGGCGGACTTCTCGGGTCTGCGACAGCTCACCGACGCGAACCCGCAGCAGAAGAACTACCGCTGGGGCAAGGCCGAGCTCATGCACTGGATCGACGGCGACGGCCAGAACCGCACCGGCGTGCTCGTGAAGCCGGACGGCTTCGACCAGAAGCAGAAGTACCCGATGATGGTCTACTTCTACGAGAAGATGTCGCAGGGCCTGCACAACTACGTGGCGCCGGCACCGGGCACGTCGCCGAACGCGAGCTACTACGTCAGCAACGGCTACCTGTGGTTCATGCCCGACGTCGTCTACGAAGTCGGTTACCCCGGCAGCTCGTGCGTGAAGTGCGTCGTGTCGGGTGTGCAGCACCTGATCTCGCAGGGTTTCGTCGACGAGAAGGCGATCGGGGCCGCCGGCCACAGCTGGGGCGGCTACCAGACCGCGTTCCTGGTGACGCGCACGCACATCTTCGCCGCGGTCGAGTGTGGCGCAGCCGTCTGCAACATGCTCTCGGCCTACGGCGGCATCCGCTACGAGAGCGGCGTTTCGCGCCAGTTCCAATACGAGCAGACGCAGTCGCGCATCGGCGGCACGCCGTGGGAGTTCCCGCTGCGCTACTGGGAGAACTCGCCGATCTACTTCGCCGACAAGGTGCAGACGCCCGTGCTGCTGATCAACAACGACCAGGACGGAGCGGTGCCGTGGACGCAGGGCATCGAGTACTTCACGGCGCTGCGGCGGCTCGGCAAGGAGGTCTACATGTTCAATTACAACGGCGAGGGCCACGGCCTGAGCAAGCGCCAGAACATGAAGGACTGGACGCGCCGCATGAGCGAGTACTTCGCGCACCACTTGCGCGGGGCGGCGGCCCCGAAGTGGATGACCGACGGCGTGCCCTACCACGAGCGCGAGCTCGAGAAGCTGCCGATGGCGCAGAGCTACATCGACGCGCACATCAAGCCTCCGCCAGCCCCCGTGGCCACGCCGGCGGTCGAGCCTGCCGCTTCACTGGCTACACCGGTCGAGGCGAGCGCGAGTCGATCCGAACCGAAGAGCGCCGCGTCGTCGGAGAAGTCGCAGCGGTCCGAGAAGCAGGAACCCGAGCCGCAGATGACCGCTGCCGAACGCAAGAAGGCCCTCGAAGAACAGCGTGCGCACCTCGAGCAGGAGCGCAAAAACGTCGAGGCACAGCTCGCGCAGCTCGAGCAGGAGCGCGTTGCCACCGAGAGCGTCAAGACCAACGGGTCCGGGAACGACACGAAGGTCGAGCCGGCCGCAGCGACGAAGGGAGCACGCCCCAGAGCGCGCGGCGACCGCGACGCGGCGGCGGTCAGCAAGTTCAAGAAGGGCGACGCTGCCCCCGACTTCCGCGTCGCCGACGAGACTGGCGCGATGCGCCAGCTCGCCGACTACCGAGGCCACCTGCTCCTCGTCTGGTTCTACCCGAAGGCCGATACGCCGGGCTGCACGACGCAGGGCTGCGGCCTGCGCGACCACTTCGGCGACTTCGAGAAGCATGGTGTCGCCGTGCTCGGCGTCTCGGTCGACAGCGCGGGCGACAATGCGGCGTTCCGGCAGAAGCACAGTCTGCCGTTCCCGCTGCTCTGCGACGTGGATCGCACCGTGGCGTTGGCCTACGGCGCCGTGGACGACGTTTCGGCTCCGATGGCGCGGCGGATCGCCGTGTTGATCGACGGCGAGGGCAAGGTCGTGCAAACGTGGACGAGGGTCGATCCGCGCACGTTCGCGGAGAGTGCGCTGGCGGCCTTGCCGTTGTGAGCCTAGGTTGCCAGTGAGCAAGCAGGTGCCTCGTCAGGTGTGACTGCCAGGGCTGCATTCTCAGCCGCTTGGGGTCGCGGCGGTCCAACGAGGTCTTCACTTCGCATCGCCACTTCCACGTCGGGTTGCAGCCATTGCCAGAGTCTCAGCATCGAGACCGAGTGCAACTACCCGCTTGCGCACGTGCCACGGCGTGCACTGGCAGCAGGCCGCTCTACCAGATGCGCTGCCGGTAGTGTTGTACCCGTAAGGCGCAAACACAACGCGCCTCTTGCCTGCTGGCCCGTCGCTTCATTGCTTCGTGGACGCCCCTGCATCGCTCACTTGCTAGCCGGGGGCGGCAGGCCAACTCGTGCAGACCCCTTCCGAAGCCTGTGCGTGGTGATCCTGTGTCGCGGGGTGAGCCGATTCCGGCCGGGCTCACTTCGAGAGCTGCAGAGCGCGAAGTGTCGCAAGCCTCAATGGAAAGAACGTTTGCACATGCATGCAGCTGGCGTGAAGCAGTGGGCATCGGTTCTGCGGCGCTGATCATTCGCATCTGTTCCTGTTTGGAACCCCACAACTGCGGAGAGACCGATCGAGTCGGAGGGGGGAGGCTCCTGCAGTCGTGAACAAGACAACCCGAACTGAAGGGCATCGAGCCCTGGAGGGAAGCAATGAGATCACGCGTTCTCCATTCTCTGTTCTCTGGCCTCCGTGGAATCGTCAGGCTGAGCGCCGGTGGTGTTCCGGTTATCTTCTTCCTGGGCCAGCTGTGGGCGCAGACTCTGCCGCCGCAGGCGCGCTATTCCACGCATGATTGGACCATGCCGTACCAAAACCAGGTAACCCTGCAATGGGTCCTCGACTATCGCGAAGCCTTCGCTGATGTGAAGTCGCCTGGGGACGGACGCACCTACGCCGTCGGCACGATCGAGGTGAAGGATACCGGTTTGCTGACGCAGGCGTTCTTCTCGGGCTCCCCCTGTAACCCCGCGACTGCCCTACCACCCTTCGACAACATCTTCTCAAGCCGGCAAGTAGTGGTCTTGCAAGTCACGGACTCGACAAGCTTGTTCCCGCCCAGTCCGACCCATCCCATCGTGTGGCAGCGCTACTTCTACGGCATGATCGCACCGGGCCCAGTGCCCTCCTATCCCTCGAACGCGCGTGGGATCAGTGTATGGCCAGGCGCAACCGAAACGGCCACCCGAATCGCGATCTGCGGCGAGACCTACGATCAATTCCTGCCCGGAAGTCTGCAGCTTCCTTGGTCTTCGAACAACAACGCTCACGCTGGGGGCTTCATTGCAGTGTTCAACGGAGCAGGCGCATTACTCTGGTCGCACCATTTCTTTACCGACCGTGGCACAGGTCCATCCTACAACAACGGTCACTGCGCTATCACCGACGTGTCCATCCGCGTCGATGCAGCCGGCAACGATGTCGTCACGTATTGCGGGATATCGTCGTTCGGAAACCCGCCTGGGCCCGTGGACTCGCTGTCTCCCAGGCTCGATTTCACCCCACCTACCGGCCTTGTACCCTGTCAGAACCCAACCGGCGGCGCCACGGACAACGGCGCCGGCCAGTGGGATGGCATCGTCGGCCGGCTTTCGCACAGCGCAGCTGGGACGACACATGTGTTTCACTCGATTGTCGGGGGACACGAGCAAGATGGGCTCTTCGGTATCGCTGAGATCGACGAGAACGTCTTCGTAGCCGTAGGGTCCTCAGGAACCCCAGCAGGCATTCCCCTGGGGACGAACACTTTTCCATTCACGACACCCGCTTGTCCCGCTTCTGGCACTTCACAGGGTGTCGTGATGGTCTTCCGATTTCCCGGATCTGGACCTAGCGGCAACCTCCAGCTGGTGACAGGGCAGCATCTGGGCGGCGCGTCCTTGACCGGTAACACGGTGGCGCGAGATGTCTTCGCCGTTCCTCGTTGGCAGTCAGTACCGTCGCCGCTGGACCAGATTCTCATCGTTGGTTCGACGAACGATGCCAGCCTGCTTACCAGTCTTGGGGTTCCTTTGCCAGGGCCCCAAACAACGATAGGTGGTGGACAGTCCGACGGGTTCATACTGTCCGCGGTACCGGCACCAGGCGCGCTTGGTTTCTTCTCGGGAACCTATCGCGGTGGGCCGGGAGACGACGGGATCACTGGGGTTCAGGGATGGAACGAGTTCTTGGATCACTTCGTCGTGGTGGGTTTCAGTGCCCCAACCACGCCTCCGAACTTCGATATCGAGGCCGAGAGCTATTACATCGATAGCGCTGGGACCTTCCAGTTCACGCGGCTGACACGCATGGGGGTTGGGGGTACTGGTCAGGATCTCCCTGCTGCAATGGGCAGGTTGCGGGCAACCAACACTACTATCCCACAGCTCCCACCAAGTCTTCCGTTCTATGAGTACGGCCTCGGGGATCCTGCGGGAGGTGGCATTGCCGTCGATCAGTCGGCACGGGTGAACGTAGTTGGTACTACGGCGAGTATTGACTATCCCGTAAGTGCGAATCCGCCGGGCCGACCCCGGACTGTATACCCGCCTACCCCGATTCCCATCAATGATGCGGTTCGCACAGTGCTTGACATGCTGCCTGCGAGCGTCGGCCGGACGGATGGCACCGGCGGTCCGGTGCCTTCCAACAGCGGGCCCCAATACCCGTTGCCGGGGTTCTTCGGTGGCACCACGCCCCAGTGTGCCTTGTCGCCATTTGGCCGTCGGATCGGGCACGTTCCTCAATTGCAGCGCATGCTTATTGATTGCGAGGAAGGCCAACTTCCAGCAACAGAAGGTCAAGTAGTCGCACTCCTGGTGATCCGGCCGCCTGACCAAGCCAGCTTTCTGTGGTCAGCGTGGCAGTTCGACTTCCCTGGCGCGGCGCCGGGTGGCGGCGGGCCCTACGTCCCTGCCACCTTGCCAGGCGGTGCCCTCCTGTGGACCACCAACAACCCTGTCATATCCGCACCGATGGTGGGGACGCCGGGGACAACGCTGCGGTTCGAGGTGGGCGAACTGCCGGGTTCGCCGCAGACGATTTCTGCCCAGTTGGTTTGCCTCCTGGCGGCGCCTGTGGCCGGCGGTACTGTTCCCGTGTGTTCCGGTCAATCATCCTGGGCCGCGAGCCCTGCATTGTGGTTCACATACTGATTTGCGAGCGACTCCATGATCAGGACGCCCTCAGCAAGTGGTGAGCCCATGACTTCGAGACGTGTCGTTCCCGTGTGCCGTGTGAGAGTGCTGCTTGCTTTGCTTGCTTTGGTCTCGACGCTCGCAGGACAGAGTTCCGTCCGCTTGTGGGGCAAGGAAGTCTGTGATTCGGAGTCGCGCGGGGTGCGTTGCGTCCGATTGGCTGCTTACGATTACCAGACAGCGGTGCTCCGCGGGGATGGTTGTCTCTTTGTGCAAGGAATGTACGTTGACGGCAACACAACGGTACCTCAGCCTCCGCCAGGGTTGGTGTACGTCGATATGGACATGGGCGGATGGTACGGCCTTGGACTGCTTTCGGATGGATCAGTCACAGGCTGGGGTGTCTACGGTACTACAGCCGCGTTTAGTGTGCCGGTTGCACCGGCATTGCCGGGAGGCATGACGTATGTGCGCGTCGCCGCTGGCGGGCAGCACTTCCTGCTGCTTCGGTCAGACGGCAGTGTGATTGCCGTTGGCAACAACAGCTACGGACAGTGCAGTGTACCGGCGTTCCCGGCTGGAGCGTTTGTCACCGACCTTCAGGCGACCGGGTTGTGCTCAGCAGCTTTGTTGTCCAACGGCAGCCTCTTTGTCTGGGGTGACAACAGTTACGGCCAGTGCAGCGTGCCGCCTTTGCCGCCGGGGATGCATTACACGGGGGTGTCACTCGGTGGCTGGCATACCCTGGCCTTGCGTTCAGACGGCACATTGTTGGGGTTTGGCTGGAACATCGGTGGGCAATCCAGCGTTCCGCCGCTTCCCCCCGGCACAAGCTACGTGATGTGTGCCGCGGGAGGCGGTCATAGTGTAGCGCTTCGCTCCGACGGCATGCTGGTGGCATGGGGTGACAACAGCTTCGGTCAATGCAACGTCCCCGCGGTTTCGGGCCAGAACTCTATTGTCCAGCTCGTGGCCGGTTACATCCACTCAGCGGCCCTGACGGCTGATGGGCGAGTACTCGGCTGGGGGGACAATGAGCAAAGGCAACACTCCGTACCGTACTTGCCCACTGACAGCACAGGCACGCCGACTGCAAGATTCGTCGACGTGTCGACCGGCCTTTGGCATTCGGTGGTCGTCCGTTCCGACGGCAGCGCGGAGTGTTTTGGTGCGGGCGTGCCGGGGCCGTTTGATGTGCCGCTGTTGCCAGCGGGACTCAGCTACGTCCGCGCCGAGGCGGGCGTACGCCACTCCGTGGCACTGCGCTCGGACGGCCGTGTCGTGGCTTGGGGCTTCAATGTGAGCGGCCAGTGCAACGTGCCGGCGTTGCCGCCGGGCACGACGTACGTCGACATCGCAGCCGCTTCCGATCATACCGTGGTGTTGCGTTCGGATGGTGTGGCGCTTGCGTTCGGACTCAATCTGTATGGCATGGTGACGATCCCGAGTGTCCCACCGGGTGTGAGTTATGTGGCGGTTGACGCGCACGAGGTGAATACCTTGTTGCTGCGCTCCGATGGACTGATAACTGTGATCGGTGATAACTCAAACGGTCAGCAGAATGTTCCGCCCCTGCCGCCAGGGTTGAAGTACATCGACTTGGCTGCGAGTTGGCACTACGAAGCTGCGCTGCGATCGGATGGGCAACTAGTGATGTGGGGCGCGGGGGTGGGAACTGGGAGCTTCTGGGTACCTGCACCGCAACTGCCTTGGGGCGTTTCCTACGTCGAGGCTGACGGTGGCTACGAAATCACGGCGTTGCGGCGGTCCGACGGACGTGTCGTCGTTTGCGGGTACTATGGGTACAATCTTCCGCAGTGGGCGGTACCGCCCTTGGAAGCTGGCACGTCGTATGTCGACATCGGGCTTGGGTATTACACTGTGTCGGCCCGAGTCGGCCCAACCGGCACCTACGTCTCGTTCGCTCCGGGCTGCGCTGGCTCGCTGCAGGCCACTCGCTTGATCCCGCGCGACACTCCGCGCATCGGCAAGACTCACGAGGTCACGCTCTTCGACCTGCCCATGAACATCGCGATCATGGTGATGGGCTGGCAGCAGTTCTCCACTCCGATCTCGCTCAGCTTCCTTGGCATGCCCGGCTGCTCCCTGCACACGAGCCTCGACGGCACGGCGCTGCTCGCGGGCCAGAACGGCCAGGCGAAGTGGTTCCTCCCGATCCCCAACCAGCCTTCGCTGGTCGGCCTTCACTTCTACAACCAGGCCCTCGTTTTCGACCCTGCCGCCAACCCTTTCGGCGCCGTCGTCTCGGACGCAGCTGAAGGCGTGATCGGCCACTGGTGAGCGCAGGTCTCCCTGACCTGCCATCGTCGACGAACAGCCGAATGTGAAGGCGTGATCGCGTAGTTGTGGGCGCTTGCGTGTCCTCCGAGAACCGGATGATCGGATGATCGCCGCTTTGTCCGAGCCGTAGCTGGCGGTGCCGCGCGGCTCAGCTACGTTTCGGCGCGAGTATGCGCCGGTACGTCTTCTGGTATGTGGCAGCGCTGGCCATCGGCGCCGCGGCCTGGCAGGCCTTCGTGCTGCGTTGGACGTGCGACGACGCGTTCATCTCGTTCCGCTACGCGCAGCACTTTGCCGAGGGCCACGGTCTCGTGTTCAACCTGGACCCGAGCGAAGCACCCGTCGAGGGCTACACGAACTTCGCCTGGACGATGTGGCTCGCGCTCGGCGTGTTCCTCGGCTGCAAAGACGTGGGGCTCGAGGCGTGGTCGATCGCGTCCGGCATCTTGTGCCACGCGGGCGTAGTGTTCCTGCTCGCGTTGATCGCCTGGCGCGCCAGCCTGGGTCGGGCCATCGTGCCGATCGCGGCGTGCGGCTACGCGGCCGTGCACCACGCCGCGTCGCTCGCGCCGGCAGGTCTCGAGACGGCGCCGTTCGTGTTGCTCGCCACGGTCCTGCTGCGCTGCTCGCTGTCGATGCGCTGCGTGCGCGATGCGTGGCTCGCTGGGTTCGTCGGCGTGCTCACGGCGATGACGCGACCCGACGGGGCGCTGTTCGTGGCCGGCGCGGGGCTGTTCTTGCTGTGGGACGCCTGGAGCCGCAAGGCGCCGCGGTTGCTGCTCGCCTATGTGATGCCGTTCGTGCTCGTGTTCGCGCCCTACCTGCTCTGGCGGCACTCCTACTATGGCTATTGGCTGCCGAACACGTTCTACGCGAAGTCCGGTGGCGACGCGTATCTGACGCAGGGCTGGGACTACGTCGTCGGGTTCGCGCTGTGCTACTACGTGCTGCTGCCGACGGTGCTGCTGCCGTGGCTCGGCCTGCTGTGGAAGGATCCGCTGGCCGGGGCGAGCGCGTATCTGAGCCGACGGCCCTGGCTCGCGATCCTCGCGTTCACGCTGCCCTATCTCGGGTTCGTCGTCTGGGTCGGCGGCGACTTCATGTTCGCGCGCTTCCTGTTGCCGATCGTGCCGATCCTGCTGCTTGCGTGGGACTTTGCCTGCTTGCGCTGGCGCTGGCTGTGGCTGCAGCCTGTGATCGCGATCCTGCTGGTCGCGGGCCTCGTGCTGCGAGCGGAGCCCGCAGGGCTCGATGACTTCAACAATCCGGTCTCCGACAACCGCCGTATCTCGATGAAGGTTCTTTTTGGCATGCCCCTCGTCGACCTGGGGCGCGTCTACGGCGAACACCTGCAGCAGATCTTCGCCGGGCTCGACGTGCGGCTCGGCATCGCCGGCGCGCACGCGAACCTCGCCTATCGCTCGCGCGCACCGGTCGCGATCGAGTGCTCGACTGGTCTCACGGACGCCTACATCGCGCACCTGCCGATTTCGCAGCGCGGCAGGGTGGGTCACGAGAAGGGATACTGGATGTATCCGGGCTACCTCGAGCGGCGCGGCGTGCACTTCATGTTCGAGCAGTACTACGGCAGGGACGATGCATGGCGCGAGATCACCTTCACGATGCCGAACGCACCTATCGGCTTGCCGGCACGCCTCGTCACCTGGGACAGCGCGTTGATGCAGGAGCTGCGCCGCCGCGATCCCGGCATCGTCGTGCAGGACTTCCCGAAGGTGCTCGACGAGTACATCGCGGCGATGCCGACCAAGACGAAAGAGCGGGTCAAGGCCGACTTCGAGAAGTGGAAGCCCTTCTACTTCGACCACGAGGACGATCGCCCGCGGCGAGAGGCGTTCGTGAAGTTCCTGCAGTAGACGCCGCGCCGGTCAGCGCGGCAGGAGCCGGACCTCGGATCGCGGTGCCTTGGCCGGGTGCAACGACAGCCAGGAGCGGATCGGCTGATCGGGCGGACTCTCGAAGTGCGCAACGGCGATGGCCGAGCCGTCGGGTGCCCATGCAGCGGCGTAGGCGTCGTCGAACGAGAACTCCGGATCGCGCGTCCCGTCCGCGACCTTCAGGCATCGGATGCGCCGCCGTCCACCTTCCATGATCCCGACGAGCAGCCGCGACGAATCCGCCGACCAGCTCGGCCGGCTCTCGCTCGCGTCGGTGTTCGTGAGACGACGGTCGCGCGAGCCGTCGGGCGAGACGAGGTGGATCTCCACCTGATCGCGATAGCGGTCGGTCTCGTAGGCGATCCAGTTGCCGTCAGGAGACCAGGTCGGATTGGTGTCGTTCGCCGCGGTTTCGACCAGGCGGCGCAGTGCTCCGGCTCCCACGTCGAGGACCCAGAGCTGCCACGTTCCGGTCCGCTTCGACGCGAAGACGATCTTCGAGCCATCGGGAGACCAGCAGGGGTGGGCGTCGGGCGCCTGGTTCGGCGCCAGACAGACGGCCTTCGTTCCGTCCGCGCCTGCCGCGTAGATCTCGGCGTTCCCGTCGCGCACCGACCTGAACGCGATCCGATGGCCATCGGGCGACCAATCGGCCTCGGACTCGTTGTTCACTCCGGGGAAGCCCCTGAGACCGGTTCCGTCGCGCCCGACGATGAAGAGGCCGAGGTCGTTGCTGTTGCCGACCGAGGCGGTGAACACGATGCGTTGGGAGTCCGGCGACCAGTCGGCGTCCTTGATGAGGATGCCGACGGCAGGGCTCCGGCCGAGCCGGCGAACCACGTCTTCCGACCAGCCGCTGTGCGCCGCCGTCTGCTCGCGGACCGCGGGGCTCGGTTCGGTGCGTTCGATCGGGCCCGGCTCCTTGCCCTTGTCGACGGCGCAGGCGGCCGCAAGGACGAGCAAGAGGACGGTCGGTGTGTGGTTCACGACGGAAAGACGATTCAGGGTAGTCGCCACGATGGGGTGAGTCCACGCCGAACGGATGTGCCATTCGCCTGCTGGCCTTGACGATAGGGAGCAGGACGCTACCCTTCTTCGCCTTCTATCCCGGGCGGACCCCGCCCTGGAGTCGCCACCTGGTGTTGCGGCTGCGCCAGGTTGCACGGATTGCCTGCCGCGCGGCACCACCGTGTCAACTTCCATGTCTTCTCCGAGCTCAACCCCCCGCACTGCCATGTCTCAGAAGAAGGACTCCAAGGACGTCCAACTGATCAAGACCTACCGCAACTTCGGGGTGATTGCGCACATCGACGCGGGCAAGACCACGTTCAGCGAACGCATCCTGTACATCACGGGCAAGAGCCACAAGATCGGCGAGGTGCACGAGGGCGCGGCCACGATGGACTACCTCGAGGAGGAGCGTAAGCGCGGCATCACGATCACGTCGGCGGCGACCACCTGCCATTGGCGCCAGCATCGCTTGAGCCTCATCGACACGCCCGGCCACGTGGACTTCACGGCCGAGGTCGAGCGTTCGCTGCGTGTGCTCGACGGCGCGGTCGGCGTGTTCTGCGCGGTGGCCGGCGTGCAGCCCCAGTCGGAGACGGTCTGGCGCCAGGCCAATCGCTACAAGGTCCCCAGAGTCGCGTTCGTCAACAAGATGGACCGCACGGGCGCCGACTTCTACAAGGCCGTGAACTCGATGCGCACGCGGCTGAATGCCAACCCCGTGCCGCTCGTGATGCCGATCGGCAAGGAGAAGGAGTTCCGCGGCGTCATCGACCTGATCCACATGAAGGCGTGCGTCTGGACCGAGGACGATGCGCGCGAGATGGAGGTCATCGAAGTGCCACCGGAGCTGCTGGCCGAAGCCAAGAAGCGCCGCGAGGTGATGGTGGAGGCCGTGGCCGAATGCCACGACACGGTGCTCGAGAAGTTCGTCGAAGGCGAGGAGGTCACGATCCCCGAGATCATGATCGCCATCCGCCAGGGCACGCTCGACCTCAAGATCACGCCCGTGTTCTGCGGCGCGGCCTTCAAGGACAAGGGCGTGCAGAACGTGCTCGACGCGATCGTCGACTTCCTGCCGTGCCCGATGGACCGCCCCGCGATCGAGGGCATCAACCCCGAGAACAACGAGAAGGTCGCGCGCGAGCTGTTGCCCGACCAGCCGTTCGCGGGCCTCGTGTTCAAGACGATCAGCGACCCGAACGGCGACCTGACGTTCGTCCGCATCTACACGGGCGAGATGAAGCAGGGCGAGAGGTACTACAACGCGCGCACGCGCCGCCTCGAACGCATCGGCCGCCTCGTGCGCATGCATGCCGCCGTGCGCGAGCCGATCGACACCGCCAGTGCCGGCGACATCGTCGCCGCCGTCGGCATCAGGGACTCGATCACGGGCGACACGCTCTCGACGCGCGAGCACCCGGTGATCTACGAGGCGATGAACTTCCCGGACACCGTCATCAGCATGGCCATCGAGCCGAAGGCGAGCGGGGACCGCGACAAGCTCGCCGAGGTGATCGGCAAGCTCGTGCGCGAAGACCCGACGTTCAAGGCGCGCACCGACGAGCAGACCGGGCAGATGGTCATCTCGGGCATGGGCGAGCTTCACCTCGAGGTGAAGTGCAACATGATCCAGAACGACTACAAGATCGGCGTCACCGTGGGCCGGCCGAAGGTCGCCTACAAGATGACGCTCAAGGGACCCAAGCAGGTCGAAGCGCGCCACATCAAGCAGTCCGGTGGTTCGGGTCAGTTCGCCGTCGCGCGCGTCAAGTTCCGCCCCGACGAGACGGTGGAGGAGTTCACGTTCATCGATTCGGTCAAGGGCGGCTCGGTGCCGCGTGAGTACATCCCCGCCGTCGAAGCCGGCATCGAGGCCGCGATCAAGGGCGGCGGCCGCATCGGCTTCCCGTATTGCAAGATCGTGGGCGAGCTCTACGACGGCCAGAGTCACGACGTCGACTCGAGCTCGATGGCGTTCGAAGCGGCCGGCGTGCTCGCGTTCCGTCTCGCGGCCGAAGGCAACTCGCTGTTGCTCGAGCCGATCATGAAGATCGAGATCGAAGCGCCCGAAGAGAAGACGGGCGACGTGATCGGCGACCTCAGCGCGCGCCGCGGCATCGTCGAAGAGATGATCAGCAAGCCCGGCGGCATCTCGGCCGTGACCGGCAAGGTCCCGCTCGCCGAGATGTTCCAGTACTCGACGAACCTGCGTTCGCTGACGCAGGGACGCGGCACCTACACGATGGAGCCCGCGTCGTACGAGCCCGTGCCGCCGAACATCGCCGAGAAGGTGCTCGCGGACGTGGTCAAACCGTGATCCGCGTCTGCGCGCTGCGCCGCGGCCCGGCGCGGTCCTCTGCGGTCGATCAGCTCGCGCCCGCGAGCAGCGAGATGCCCTCGTGCGCGAGCGCCAGCAGCACACACGGTTCCGGCGATCCGTCGAGTGCGACCGGAGTATGGACGGTCCCGTCCGCGTAGCTCACGAACTGCCCGGCGGGGTGCTCACCTGCTTCGTCGCGGTAGGCGCCCTGGACCACGAGCACTTCTTCGGCGCCGCGATGCCGGTGACGCGGGTAGCCGTGGCCCGGGGCCATCTCGATCAGGACGAGGGCGCGACCCGAGCGCTGGTCCACGGCATAGAAGTGGATGCGGATGCCCGGGTAGCGAGTCGTTCGCCAGGGGATCGCGGCCAGGTCCATGCGGCTATCCTACGGTGACCCATGAAGCCCCGGCCCGTCGAAAGCTGGTCGATCTCGATCGCGAAGGACTACCTGAAGTTCAGCGCCGCCCACTTCCTGATCTTTCCGGATGGCACGGCGGAGCGGTTGCACGGACACAACTACAAGGTCTTCGTCGACGTGCACACGGACCTGAACGAGCATGGTCTCGTCGTCAACTTCAAGGAGATCAAACCGCTCGTGCGCGAGGTGTGCGACGAGCTCGACGAGCATCTGCTCATCCCCGGGGAGCACCCGGTGCTGACGGCGGCCCGCGTCGGAGCCCAGATGGAGATCCGCTATCGCGAGCGGCGCTACCTGATTCCGGCCGAGGAGGTCATCGTGCTGCCGATCGGCAACACGAGCGCCGAGAACCTCGCGGCGTGGTTCGGGCGCACGCTGCGCGAGCGGATGGCCGTGAAGTGGGCCACGCTGCGCGTCCGCCAGCTGTCGATCGGCATCGAAGAGACGCCCGGGCAGCGCGGTACCTGGACGATGTGCGAATGAGAAGCGGCCGTTCAGGGACGCCGTGTTGCGGCGCTGAGCAACGGGCTCAGCCCTGGCTCGCCTCGCGGTGCACGCGGTAGCCGTGCAACCAACGGGCGGGTCCGCTGCCACAGTTGCGCACGGTGTGTCTCGTGCCGGCCGGGATCATGAGCTCGTCTCCAGCCTGCAGGCGCACGTCTTTGCCCTGCATCTCGATCTGGACGATGCCCTCGAGCAGAAGAGCCCTCTTGTCCACGTCGTGCTGGAAGTCGTGCCAGACCTGGTCCGGTGGGTCGATCCAGATCTCGCACGAGAAACTCTCGGCGCCCCACTGCTGGCGCACTCTCTCCTGTTCGGTTTTCGTCTGCATCCTGACCCTGACTCGGACCGCTGGGGCTCGGGTTGCAAACAAGAGCACAGCGCCGGGAAAAAGGGAAGTGGACGGGCCGAGGGGGCTGTTGGAAACGCCTCGGGACCACGCGGCGTGACACGAACCGCCCATGCGACTGGTCCGGCTGCCCACGCGGCCGAGCAAGGAACTGTTCCGCGGCTGCGGTGTGCTGCCAGCAGAAGACCCATCCTCAGGATCGCGCAAGCGAGCGCGAGACCTGCCAACCAGCTCGCTGACTGGTCAGCTGCACCTGGGCTTGCGCCCGGAACAGACCCCTCTGATTCGCGATGCGGTCTCGGCGTCCGAGTTGCTCGCTGCGGGATCCTGAGAACAGGAAAGAGCCCCGTGGGAAGGCATGGTCCCCACGGAACGCGCTTTGGACGACAGCGACTCGATGCGAGGTTCCGTTGCGGCGTCGAAAATGATGACGTGGCGATCACGGTCGCCGCGCGCGCGCAGCAACCCTGTTGAACAACGCGTGCGGTTCCGAACGGGATCGTTTGCCGTGAAGCGCCGCGTGAGCAGATGTCTCAATCGAGTGCCAGCGGCACGGGTGCGCCGCTCTTGCCGAGGGCCTGGATGTGCTGATGGACCTGCATGGCTCTCGCGATGCACTGGTCGCTGTTGTGGTACTCGTATCTGCCGAAGCGGCCGAACGTGATGTAGCCGCTCGCATCGAACCACTTGCGGACCCTCTCGATCCGGGCACTGAACTCGAGGTTCTGGTCGATGTAGGCGAACTCGTTGTTGCACCACTCGGTGAGCACGACCTGTTCGCGCCGCAGGATCCCCGCGCGCTCGAGCCCGGACATCATCTCGCGCAGCCAGGCCGCATCGGGGCGCAGTTCGCCGCGGTGCGTCACCTCCGCGAGGAACGAGCCGTGGCCCGGTGGCGCGTTGTGGGGTGAGTAGTTGCTGTAGTAGGTCACGCGGTTCGTCGGCCCCTGATCGGGAAACGGCAGGTAGACCCAGCTCAGGTCCGGCAGCGGCTCGTCGAGGCGCACGCCGATCATCACGTTGACCAGCGAGATCGGTCGCAGTGCCCGGATTTCGGCGCGGATCTCGCCCGGAATCTCGGCGATGCACGGCTCGATCAGCGGCAGCGGCGCGGTGTTGACCACGAGATCGAACGGCTCGCCGTCGACGAAGAACGACGTGCCGCGCCGCTCGACGCGCCTCACGCTGATGCCGCACTGCAGATCGAAGCCGCCGCCCAGAACGGCCCCCTTGACCATCGCTTCGAAGCCGCCGTGTCTGGGGAACCAGAACACCGATTGGTGGGTGTAACCCTCGGTCTGGAGGCCGATCGCGGACCGCAGGATGTCGGCGATCGGGGCTTCGGGAACGCGGCCGGCGACCCAGTCGCTCGCCATCGCGCGCAGGTCGCACTTCCAGACCTTCTCGTTGTACGGAACCATGAAGTGGCGCGCGAAGCCGGGCCCGAGACGCCACGAGATCCAGTCGCCGAAGTTCGCGGGGCAGGGTGCGCCGGCGCGGCGGCCGGCATAGGCCTCGACGTAACCGGCCAGGCAGTCGACGATCGCCTCCTTGGTCAGGTGCCCGACTCCGTTCTCGAACGGGTATGGCACCCAGCGGTCGTGCCAGCGGATCTTCGTGTTGCGCACCGTGCGCACCGTCTGCGCTTCGCCGCCGCAGCGCTCGAGCTGCCACTGCAGTACGCGCTTGTCCTTCGAGAACAGGATGTGGCCGCCCGCTTCGTCGAAGGTGAAGCCGCTGGCGCTGCGGCTCTTGCACAAGCCGCCGGGGCGCTCGGCCTTTTCGAGCACGACGACGCGATGGCCGTCGGCTGCGAGCATGCGGGCCAGGGCGACACCAGAGATGCCGCCGCCCAGGATGGCGATCTTCACGCGGGAGACTCCGGCAGCTTCTGGAACAAGAGGCGCAGAACTCTACATCGGTGGCGCCGCGCCAGACGAGAGACAACGAGAGGCAAAAGAACCAGGCGCCCGGTTTCGGCTGCGAGGGGCGAGCTTTCGACCACGCAGGCGCCCATGATGCCGGCCCCTTGGTGGCGTCCCGACCCGACCCTCCAGCCGCCGCGGAGCTGCCGCGGTCCCAGGAACGCTTCGCGATCGGCGCGCTCGCGCTGGCCGCGTTCTCGCTGAACCTGAACACGAACGTGCTCGGCGCGCTGCTGCCGTTCATCAGGGTCGACCTCGCGTTCGGCGACGGCGACGCCAAGTATCTCGTGGCTGCTGCCGCGTTCGGCTCGGCCTTCGGGGCGCTCGGCGCAGGGCCGCTGGCGGACCGGCTCGGGCGTCGCGCGGTGCTGCTCGCCGGACTGGTCGCCTTCGCAGCGCTGAGTCTCGCGCATCTGCCGGTCCGATCGTTGTGGCCGTTCCTGCTGTTGCGCACGGGCTCGGGAGCTGCGGTCGGCCTCGCCTATGCGGCCGCGTCGGCGCTCGCCGCCGAGGTGGCGCCGTATTCGCGCCGCGGGTCGGCAATGGGTGCGTTCACGGCGGGCATGTTCCTCGCCATTCCGGTCGGCATGCCGCTCTCGGTGGCCTTCGCGAACGGCGGATACTGGCCCGGGATCTTCGGCGTCCAGGCGGCGATGGGAGCGATCGGATGTTGGTGGGTGCTGCGCGCGCTACCGGGCTCGCACCAACACGTGGAGCGCGTGTCGTTCCGTTCCGTACTGCGCAACGGCCCCGTGTGCGCAGGCCTGTTCGCGACCATGCTGCACGTGGGTTCGTTCTTCACGACCGTGCAGCTGGCCACCACGTGGCTCGACGAGACGGGTCGTGTCGCGAAGGAGGACCAGATGCTGCTTTGGGTCGGCCTCGGTGTGGCCTCCGTGCTCGGCAGTGCGCTGCTGGGGCGACTCAGCGATCGCGTCGGCAAGCGGAACTTCGTGCTCACGACGTCGGTCGTGCTCGTCGCGTGTTTCATCCTGCTCGCGCGTGAGCCCGGACCGTGGTTGATGATCGCAGAGGGCGCGTTGCTCGCGGTCAGCGCCGCAGCGCGCACGGGTCCGCTGCAGGCGCTCGTGTCGGGGTTGGTGCCGAGCCCGCAGTTCGCCACGTTGATGGGCCTGCGCGGCTTCGTGATGCAGTTGGGCGTCGTGGGCTTTGCGCTCGGCGCTGCGCCAGTGGCTTCCCGGCTCGGGTTCCGCGGCGTGCTGCTGATGGCGGCCGGCTGCCAGCTGCTCTCCTACGTCTCGATCCGCTTCGGGGTGCGGGAGGGCAAGTAGGGGCCGCGACGCTACATTTCCGCTCATCGTGCGAAGGGATGTCGTGACCCCATGAAACGAACGCTCAACCCGCTGCTGCTCTGCCTCTCGTGCCTCACTGGTTGCATCGTCACCCACAGCAGGGATTTCACGCTCGGCGGGAGCGACTATGTGCTGGCCACGAAGAGCGGGCCGGATGGAAGCACGGCGACCTACGAGCTGTGTACTACCGCGTCTTCGCTGCGAGTGAAGACCGAGTACCGGCGCGAGCGTCCATCGCTCGGCATCAAGGTCGTCGAGCTGAACAAGAGCCGCGCGGACGACCGCGGCGTGGCGCCGTGGTCCGGGCTGCTCGTGAAGAGCGTCGAGCCGGGTTCGAGTGCGGCCAAGGCCGGTGTGCTCGCGGCGGACGTGCTGCTCTCGCTCGACAAGGCCGTCAGCGTCTATCCGGTGCAGCTCGCAGAGTTCGAGTCCAAACTGCGGCCCGAGCAGGTCGTGACCGTGAAGGTGTTGCGTGGGCAGAGCGAGCTCGAACTGTCGCTCACGGCAAACGTCGGCAAGGAACGCGTGTCGGAATCAGAGGAGATCGCGCTCGAGTCGGCGCCGGTTCATCATCCGCCCGTTGCGGGGGCCACGCTGCGCGGAATCCCTGCGCAGTGGTGCGAGAAGATCTGGGGCACGCCGCGCAACGCGGTCGCCGTGATGAGCGTCGAGGTCGGCTCCCCGGCCTGGCTCGCCGGTGTTCGGGCCGGCGACGTTATCGACACCGTCGACGGCGCACCGGTGCCTCCGCTTGCCGAGCTCACGCGCCGGATCGCCGAACAAGGCGCTTCCCGCGAGAACATGCAGTGGCACGTGCAGCGCGGATCCGGGTCCGGCCACGACGCCGTCCTGGAGCTCGAAGACTACAGCGACGAGACCAACGTCTGGATCCCGCTGATCTTCGACTTCGAAGACGGCACCTTCATGGACAGGTGGAGCGTCGGCCCGTTCGGCGTGATCATGAAGAACGCGAATCACTACGTGGCCGACTCCACGACGCGCGAGGTCAAGACGCGCAACGTGTTCAGCGCGCTGTTCGGTCTGATCCACGTCGAGGCGAATGACGACGAGACCGAGGTCCGCCTGCTCTGGCTGATCCACTTCGACACGTGAGCCGGGGCTCGGAGCTGGCAGTCGATGCTGGCAGCCGTCAATACTGGCAGGCAGGGCACCAGTACGTGCTGCGCCCGTGGTCCGTCGTGCGGCGGATCGCTGCGCCACAGCGCCGGCACGCCTCGCCTGCGCGTTCGTAGACAGCGAGCTCGCGCGCGAAGTAGCCCGCGTCCTCGGCGACGCCGACGTAGTCGCGGAACGACGTGCCGCCAGCTCTGATCGCGGCCGTCAGGACTGCCCGAACGCACGCAGCGAGGGCCGCGCATTCGCGACGCGTCAACGAACCGGCCGAACGCCGCGGTCGCACGCCGGCGCGCCAGCAGGCTTCGCTCGCGTAGATGTTGCCGACGCCGACGATCACCTTCGCATCCATCAGCAACGACTTCACGCTTGCCTTGCGTCTCCTGGTCGCGCGATGCAGGAAGTCGCCATCGAACCCTTGCTGTAGCGGTTCCTGGCCGAGGTTCGCGAGCAGCGCGTGCGTCGGCAGGTCGTCCGCGTCGGCGACATCGAGCGCGCCGAATCGCCGCGGGTCGATGAAGCGCACGAGCCGGTCGCCAAAGTCCATGCGCCAGTGTTCGTGCTTGCGATACTCGGGCGGCAGCGCGCCGGCGCGTTGCGTTTCGACGAGCAAGCGCCCCGTCATGCCCAAGTGGATGATCGCGACCGGGCTCTTCGTGCCGTCGAAGTGCACGAGCAGATACTTGGATCGGCGCGTCACGGCGGTGCACGCTCTCGAGACGAGGGCCATGAGCGCCCCGCGCGGCATCGGCCAACGCAGGTCGGAACGGCGCAGCGTCACGCTGCGCAGGCGACGGCCCCGCAGCTGGGGCTCGGCCCCAGCGCGAACGGTTTCGACCTCGGGAAGTTCGGGCACGGCGGGACGGAGAGGGGGGAAGGTGCTGCAGCAGCGTGCTGGCTCCGCTAGCATGCCGCGCCGAATGCAATCCGCACCTCGTCTCGAGGGTCTGCACCACATCGGCATCGCCGTCCGATCGCTGGACGAGGCCCTGCCCCGCTGGACCGGCCTGGGTCTGCAGCTGCTCGGCATCGAGGACGTGCCCACGGAACGCGTGCGCGTCGCGATCCTGATGGCAGGCTCGACGCGCATCGAGCTGCTCGAGCCAACGGCGCCCGACTCGCCGGTCGGCAAGTTCCTGCAGAACCGGGGCCCCGGCGTGCACCACCTCGCGTTCGGCGTGGGCGACTGCCAGCAGCAGATCGATGCGATGATCAGCAGCGGCGCGCCGATGTTGAACAAGGTGCCGGCGCCGGGTGCGCACGACTGCCGCGTCGCGTTCGTGCACCCGAAGCACCTGGGTGGTGTGTTGGCCGAGTTCGTCGAGGATCCCCATGAGTGATGCGATTTCGAAACTGCAGGACATGCGCGAACGGTCGCTGCTCGGCGGCGGCCAGGGGCGCATCGAGGCGCAGCACCAGAAGGGCAAGCTGACCGCGCGCGAGCGCATCGATCTGCTCGTCGATCCCGGCACGTTCGTCGAGATCGATCGCTTCGTGACCCATCGCTGCCGCGACTTCGGCATGGATGCGCCGGGCAACCAGATCCTCGGCGACGGCGTCGTGACGGGCAGCGGGCGCATCGACAAACGTCCGGTCTTCCTGTTCGCACAGGACTTCACGGTCTTCGGCGGCAGCCTGTCGGAGACCCACGCGGCCAAGATCTGCAAAGTCATGGACATGTCCGTCAAGATGGGCGTGCCGATGATCGGGCTCTGCGACTCGGGCGGCGCGCGCATCCAGGAGGGCGTCGTTTCGCTGGGCGGCTACGCGGACATCTTCCTGCGCAACACGCTCTCGAGCGGCGTCGTGCCGCAGATCAGCGCCATCATGGGCCCGTGCGCCGGCGGCGCGGTCTACTCGCCCGCGATCACGGACTTCGTGCTGATGGTCGAGGGCACGAGCTTCATGCACATCACGGGTCCCGACGTCGTGAAGACCGTGACGCACGAGGATACGACGAGCGAAGAGCTCGGCGGCGCGCGTGTTCACGCCGAGATCTCGGGTGTGGCCCACTTCACGGCGCCCGACGATGCGACCTGCCTCGTGCAGCTCCGCGAGTTGATGTCCTACCTGCCGCTGAACAACGGCGAAGATCCGCCGTTCCAGGCGACCGACGACGACCCCAACCGCATGGACGAAGCGCTCGACACGATCGTGCCGGTCACGAGCGATCAACCCTACGACATGCGGCAGGTGGTCAAGCGCGTCGTCGACCACGGCAGGTTCTTCGAAGTGCACGCGCGTTTTGCGCGCAACATCATCGTCGGCTTCGCGCGCCTGGGCGGCCGCGTGGTCGGCATCGTCGGCAACCAGCCGAATCACCTGGCCGGCGTGCTCGACATCAAGGCCAGCATCAAGGGCGCGCGGTTCATCCGCTTCTGCGATGCGTTCAACATCCCGTTGATCACGTTCGAGGACGTGCCCGGCTTCCTTCCCGGCAAGGACCAGGAGTGGGGCGGGATCATCACGCACGGCGCCAAACTGCTCTACGCGTTCTGCGAAGCGACCGTGCCGAAGATGACCGTCATCACGCGCAAGGCTTATGGCGGCGCCTACGACGTGATGAACAGCAAGCACATCCGCGCCGACTTCAACCTTGCCTGGCCCGGCGCGGAGATCGCGGTGATGGGGGCCGAGGGTGCCGCCAAGATCGTGTTCCGGCGCGAGATCGCCGCCGCGAAGGACCAGAAGGCCGAGGAGCTGCGGCTCGTCGCGGACTACCGCGCGAAGTTCGCCAACCCCTACCAGGCGGCGGCCTACGGCTACATCGACGACATCATCGAGCCGAGGCGCACGCGTCCGATGCTGATCCAGTCGCTCGAACTGCTGCGCAGCAAGCGCGACAGCAACCCGCCGCGCAAGCACGGCAACATCCCGCTGTAGCCTCTCACCTCGAAGAGACGAGCAGGCTCACACGCGGGCAGCATCAACTCGAGGGGGACGCACCATCGACATCAACTCGAGGGGGACGCACCATGGTCCGCGCCCGCGCTGCTCGGAGCGCCGCAGCGGGGTTGGGTGGATCTTTCGCCGTAGTTGTTTCGCCGCGTAGCGGCGCTCCCTGGCAAACTTTGTGATCGCGCTCGCCGCAGGCGAGCTCGATCACAGCTTGTCGATCCAGGCCCGCAGATCCTTGTCGAGCGCCTCGAGGTCGACGGAGGCGAACGCCTTGTCGACAGCCTGCGACAGGATCTCCTGGACCTTCGCCTCGTTCTCGAAGCTGTACACGCGGTAGTTGGTGCCCGGGATCACGCCGCCGTCGTCGTCCTTGTTCTTCGACCGGAAGGCCGTCACGTTGTCGGCGAGGTAGGTGAAGTACGTGTCGAGCGCTTGCTTCGCTGCCTTGTCCTTGCAGACCTCGCGCAGGTAGTAGATCAGCGCCCAGCCCTGCGAGTACTTGAGCCCGGGGTTGCTGTAGTACTCGCGCTGCTCGTAGCGCAGCAGGCTGCGCAGCGGCACCAGATCGTTGCCGCCGCGCATGTGGTCCTTCAGGTACTTGACCCGCCAGTCGAAGACCTGCGTCTTGCCGATCTGTCCCCCGCTGACGGACAGGCCTGCGAAGTAGTCGCCGTGGCCCTCGTTGAACCACGAGTGCGGCGACACGTCGCCGATCGCGTAGTGGACGTACTGGTGGAAGCCCTCGTGGAACATCACCGACCGGCAGTCGTCACGGGACGATTTGGCCGACTGCTCTTCGAACTTCTGGAACAGCACGAGCTCTCCCTTCGCCGGCGAGAAGTAGCCGGCCGAGCTGCCGGGGCCGCCGAACTGGTGATACTCCGACTGCGTCGCGAACACGCGCACCGGGTTGAGCGGGATCTTCTCGTTGCGCGGCTTGAAGTTCGGCACGTAGACCTTCTCGCGCACTGTCTCCAGATCCTTCGCGAGGCTGTTGACGAAGGCGCGATCGGCGTTGCTGAGGAAGACGTAGTACTTGGTGTCGACCGAGAACCAGCCGGGCTTGCCGGCGATGGTCGCCTTCAGCGCCTGGCGCTTCTCCTCGCCTTCGAGTTTGGACGGATCCTTGTTCGAGGCCGCGGCGACGGCGGGATCGACGTTGTCCGTGACCTGGAAGGAGCAGATGCTCTTGATGTAGACATCGTGCCAGGTCTTGTTGTAGTGCTCCTCGAAGCACGTGTAGACCACGGCCCATTCGACGCCGAAGGCGCGGAACTGGCCGATCGTGATGTGGCTCGCACCCGAGCCGAACTCGATCAGGTCGCCGGGCATCTTCGATCCCTTGAGCGGCTCGCGCTTCATGCGCTTCCCAGCCCCCTCGTAGTTGGCCTCGATCCAATCATCCATCGTCTTGGGATTCAGCCTCTTCTCGAAAACCGAGGGCAGTCCGATCGGGCGCTCCTTCTTGTCTGGCTTCTCCTCGGCGCCAGGTGCGCTGGCCGGGGTCTCGTTCTTCGGCTGGATGCGCACGATCGACAGCTCGCAGAGATGAGCACCCTGCCAGTTGTCCCAGTCGCCCTTCTTCTCGAATATGTCGGTCGGCAGCTTCCAGCGGCCGACGCTGAAGCGATCGTCCTGGTCGGCCGGCATGCTCTTCCAAAGCTTGATGGGTTGGATCTGGTAGCCCCACTCCTTGACCTTGACGAGCTTGTCGAGCTCCGTCTTCACCTGCGCGCTGAGCGCCGTACCCACGACGAACGAGACGAGAACAACACGAAAGTACGGAAGGACGGACATTCAGAGCTCCCAGGTTGGCTTCGGCGAGGCGCGGGCCCTCGACAGGATCGCAGTGACTTACTCGACTTGCTCCAGCGACGCTGGGTCGAATTGTGCCCAAGTCGACGCCGCACCGCCCACCGAAGTCTATTCGACCCACTGATTTCCAGTTTTGTTACAATCCCGACGCATCGAGTCCGGAAAGGCTCCCGGCGCGGCGCCGGGAGACCGCGGCGTCTCTGCCGAGCGGGTCCGGCTCAGTCGAGTTCGATCGTTCGATCCTCGCGCGCGGCTCGATCCGCGGCCAGCACGACCTCGAGGCTCGCGATCGCGGAGCGCAGGTGCTCGGTCAGATCGCCGTCGCTGCGGATCGCGCGCAACAGGAACTGCTGCTCGCGCAGGCACAAGCCATCGTGATCGGGCTCGTCGGTCGTGTCGATCCACTGGTCTTTGTGCACGAACTGGTCGCTCGCGTCTCGCTCCGATCGGTGCACGCGCAGCGTGTTGGTCTTCGTGTGCGAGTCGACATCGGCGCTTCCCGCCAGGCGTTCGCCTGCGCGGTCGACGATGGAGACGCAGCCCTTCGGTCCGACGACGTCCTTCACGAAGTGGGCGACCTCGCTCATCATCGGACCCCAGCCCGCTTCGTACCAGCCGACCGAGCCGTCCGCGAACGTCACCTGGAGCTGTCCGTAGTTGTACATGCCGGGCTTCAGCTCGTCGGAGAGCCTTGCTCTGATCGCGCTCACGCGGACCGGCCGGCTCTGCGTCATCTGGCACATGACGTCGACGTAGTGCACGCCGCAGTCGACGATCGGCGACATCGAGTCCATGAGTGCTTTGTGCGTGAGCCAGTCCTTGCCGCGGCTCTGCTGGTTGAGGTTCATGCGCATCACGAGCGGCTTGCCGAGCGTGCGCGCGACCTCGATGAACTTCTGCCACGCGGGGTGAACGCGCAGGATGTAGCCGACCACGACCTTGCGGCGATGCTGCTGCGCGAGTGCCACGATCTCGCGCGCCTCGGCGACGGACTCGGCGAGCGGCTTCTCGACGAACACGTGCGAGCCGCCGGCCAACGCCGTGCGCGCGATCGCCGCGTGCGTGTCGGGATACGTGTTGATCGAGACGACGTCGGGACGCGTGGCGGCGTAGGCCTGTTCGAAGTCGGCGAACGTCCGCAAGCCGCCGAGCTCCTTGACGAGGCGCTCGCGCGATTGCGGGCCGCGGCTGACGAGGCCTGTGATCTCGAAGTCGTCGCGCAGGCGGTGGTAGGCGCGTGCGTGAGACGTGCCCATGTTGCCGCAGCCGGCGACGAGAACGCGCAGTCGGGTCATCGGGGTTCTTTCTACTCGCCGGCTGCGCCGCGGCCCAGCCGGTGGGCGGATGGCGTGCCCGTTCTTCGACGTGCAGCGCGTGGTGGTGCCTTGGCGTGGCGTTCGCGCGTCGCAGCGCCGCAGCCCTGTCCTTCGGCATCGGCGGCTTCTCGTTGCTGCCGCAGGCCTGATCGACCTGATCGGCGCAGGGCTTGACCGGTGTCAACTACAGACCCAGAATGACACCCGTGATCAAGACCCAGATCTACTTCACGGAACCCGACCTCAAGGCTCTGCACCGAGCCGCCAAGAAGGCCGGCAAGAGCGTCGCCGAAATGGTGCGCGAAGCCGTTCGCCGCACGTGGCTACGAGCCGCGCCCGAGGGACCCGTTGCGCTGTGGGATGGCAAGACTCGCCCGGCAATCGACCACGACTCGATCTACGACGAGCCGTGAGTCGCACCAACGAGCTGACATTCGTCGATTCGGGAGCCTGGATTGCATTGGCGGTGACGACCGACCCGTACCACGCCCGGGCCATGAACGCATGGGCGGACTTGGTCGCCACGAACTCACGCCTCGTCACGTCCATCCCCGTGGTGATCGAGACGTTCACTTTTCTCGATCGCAATACAGCTCGCGACGTCGCCAAAGCGTGGCGAGATCAGGTCACCAGCATGCGACGACTCCAAATCGTCGAGTGCACTCTGGCTGACCTGACGAAGTCCTGGACGTGGTTCGAGGATCCCGGCTTGTTCCGGCTATCCGCAGTCGACGCCACGAGTTTCGTCGTCATGCGCCGACTGAAGGTCCGCCGCGCGTTCGCCTTCGATCAGCACTTCGCCAAAGCCGGATTCCGGCTCGTTGGCTGACGTCGGGCGTACGTTCACGGGCAACGCATGGAATGGGATCGCGGTCGACAAGGCTGCGACGGTCGTGATCGCGAACTGCACGGTCACCGACAACGGCAAGGGTGGCGACAGCAAGCGCGGCTACGGGATCCTGCGGCAACGGGCTCCTGGCAACGGTTGGCCGGCTGCCATCACGTTGATCACCAACGTGTTGGCCGAGAATCACGGACTCATCGTGGCTGGGCGCAGCACAGCGCAACTCGGCAATTTCGATCAGGTGATCGATCCCTTGGACCTGCAGAGTTCGTACTGACGGCCCGCTGGCTGGCACAGCATCGCGCTCTCACGCTGCGAGCACCTTGGACCGGCGCCGTTGCTAGGCGCCCCGAGTGAAACTCGTCGGCAGCGTCGCTGCGTCGCAAGCACAGCAGTCATCGTCAGTCACCTCGGCAGTGCATCCTCCGCACCTTCGGGCTACCGTTCGGCCCCGACAATGCCACCGTTCAAACGCATCCTCGTGGCCAACCGCGGCGAGATCGCACTGCGCGTGATTCGCACCGCGGAGGAGATGGGCATCGAGACGGTTGCCGTCTACTCCGACGCGGACCGCACCGCGATGCACGTGCGCCGCGCAACCCACGCCGTGCATCTCGGCGGCAGCAAGCCGAGCGAGAGCTATCTCGACATCGGCAAGGTGGTCGATGCGGCGAAGCGGACCGGCTGCGACGCGCTGCACCCCGGCTACGGTTTCCTCAGCGAGAACGAGGATGCGGCACAGGCCTGCATCGACCAGCGCATCGAGTTCCTCGGCCCGCCGCCCAACGCGATCCGGTCGATGGGGGACAAGGTCGAGGCGCGCAAGATCGCGATGAAGGCCGGCGCTCCGATCGTGCCGGGCCTGCAGGAAGAGGTCGACGAGAAGCGCCTCGCCGCCGCCGCAAAGCAGGTCGGTTACCCCGTGATGCTGAAGGCCGCGGCCGGCGGCGGTGGCAAGGGCATCCGCATCGTGCGCGAAGAAAAGCAGCTGCTCGAGGCGTTCCATCTCGCGCGCGCCGAGGCGAAGAGCGCGTTCGGCGACGACCGCATCTACCTCGAGAAGTTCGTGACGCGGCCGCGCCACGTCGAGATCCAGGTCATGGCCGACAAGCACGGCAACGTCGTGCACTACGGCGAACGCGAGTGCTCGGTGCAGCGCCGCCATCAGAAGCTCGTCGAGGAGTCACCGTGCATGGCACTGACACCCGAGATGCGCGCGCAGATGGGCAAAGCCGCGTGCGACCTCGCGCGCGCCGTCGGCTACGTCGGCGCCGGCACGGTCGAGTTCCTCCACTCGGAGGGCAAGTTCTACTTCCTCGAGATGAACACGCGGTTGCAGGTCGAGCATCCCGTGACCGAGATGAGGTTCCAGGTCGACCTCGTGCGCGAGCAGATCCGCGTCGGCGCGGGCGAGAAGGTTGCACCGGTGCCCGAGCCGCGCGGCCACGCGATCGAGGTGCGCGTCAACGCCGAGGATCCGAACAGCTTCTTCCCGTCGCTGGGCCTGATCAAACGCATGACGATGCCCGGCGGACCCGGCGTGCGGCTCGACAGCGCGCTCTATCGCGGCATGGAAGTGACGCCGTATTACGACAGCATGCTCGCGAAGCTCGTCGTGCACGGCGCCGACCGCGAGCAGGCGATCGCGAGGTGCAAACGCGCGCTGCGCGAGATGCGCATCGTCGGCGTGTCGACCTCGTTGCCCGTGGCGCTGCGGGCGCTGCAGAGCACCGAGTTCGCGAGCGGCGACTACGACACGGGCATCCTCGAACGCATCGAGCGCAAGCCGCCGTCGGCACAACGTGAGCTCGCGATGCTCGCTGCTGCCGCCGCGCGTTTCCTCGTCGCCGAACGGGCCGGAGCCGGTTCCGGGGCACGCGAGGCCGGCGAGACGACGCCGCCTTGGGCGCTGCTCGGCCGCGCGGAACGGCTGCGGAGGGCAACGCCGTGAAGTACACGACGAAGTTCGACGGCGACGAGCGCTGTTTCCAGATCGAGCGCCACGCGGGCGTGCTGACCGCGCGCATCGGCGACAAGGTCTTCGGACTCGACCTCGCGCTGGTCGGCGACGGGGCGACGTTCTCGCTGCTCGTCGATGGCCGCAGCTACGACGTCGTCGCCGACGTACAGCGCGAGCAGGTGACCGTGCAGATGCTGGGTGAGCAGTTCGTCGTGCACGTCGAGGACGAACGCGAGCGCGCGGCCCACGCGGTCGCGGGCCACAAGAAGGGCGGCAAGCGCGAGCTTCGCGCCGCGATGCCCGGCATCGTCGTCGACGTGAAGGTCGCCGCCGGCGACAGCGCAGAGGAAGGGCAGACTCTCGTCGTGCTCGAAGCGATGAAGATGCAGAATCCGCTCGCCGCCGAGGCGGCTGGCAAGGTGACGCGCGTGCTCTGCAAGAAGGGCGAAGCCGTGGCCGCAGGGGCGCTGCTGCTCGAGCTCGAGTGATGCGTACGACCCGGGCGACCGTGTTTCCCGCACCCGACCGACCCGTCGAGCTGCGCGAGTTCCCGTTGCCCGAGCTGGCCGCCGGCGAGGCGCTGCTGCGAGTCGAATGCAGCGAGGTGTGTGGGACCGACGTGCACCTGCATCGCGGCAAGCTGGCCGGCGCGCCATATCCGCTGATCCCGGGTCACGTGAGCGCCGGCACGCTCGCGGCCGTGCGCGGCGACGTGCGCGACGTCGATGGCGTCCTGCTTCGAGAGGGCGACGTCGTCACGTTCCTCGACGTGCACCGCACCTGCCACCGCTGCTGGTATTGCCTCGTCGCGAAGGCGAGCACGCGCTGTCCCGAACGCAAGGTCTACGGCATCACCTACGGCGCCGCGGATGGCCTTTGCGGCGGTTGGGCCGAGCACGTGCACCTGCTCGCGGGCACGCGGATCATCCGGCTCGAACGCACGAAGCCGCGCGAGTTCCTGCGCGGTGGTTGTGCGCTGCCGACCGCGCTGCATGGCCTGGAACGCGCCGAGGTGCAGCTCGGCGACACCGTGCTCGTGCTCGGCATCGGTCCCGTCGGGCTGTCGTGCATCGCGCTCGCTCGCGCGGCCGGAGCCGGCAGCGTGATCGCGATCGGCGGCCCTGCGGGTCGGTTGCCCGCGGCGTCGGCGATGGGGGCCGATGCCGTGCTCGACTTCGCGACGTTGCCGGCACCGGAGCGCGCCGCCTGGGTGCGCGAACGAACTCACGGCCGCGGTGCGGACGTCGTGCTCGAGGCGACCGGTGCGCCCGAGGCCGTGGTGCAGGCCATGCGGTGTGCGCGCGATGCGGGGCGCGTCGTCGTGCTCGGGCAGTACACGGACCACGGCGACGTCGCGTGGAATCCGCACGCGGACCTCAACAAGAAGCATCTCGACGTGCGCGGCTGTTGGGGCAGCGACTACTCGCACTTCCACCGAGCTGTGCTCGTGGCCGCGCATGCACGGCTCGGACAGCCATGGCGTTCGTTGCCCGTGCGCGAGTACGCGCTGCACGAGGTAGCGCAGGCCTTGGCTGCCGTCGAGAAGGGCGAAGTAGTGAAGGCGCTCGTGGCCCCCTAGGTCACTGGCCCACGACGTAGAGCGTCGCGTTGTTGATCGCGAAGCAGAGACCGTCCATGCCGATGATCGTCGGCGTGTAGGCCTCGCCGATGCCCGTCGTCAGCGTCAACCCTTGCAACAGCGTGTTGGTCGGCAGGTGCCAGCGATAGACGCGGCCGTCCTCGCAGTTCACGATCGCCGATTGGCCGCGCACGTCGATGGCGGCGGTGTTGATGCACCACTCGCGCACGCCGCTGGGAAACGTCGGGTCGGGAGTCGGCCCCAGCACATCGATCACCTTGTTCATCACCGTTGCCCCGGTGATCGGATCGACCATCGACGCGTGCGGGTCGAAGACGCCGAGCCGGTTGAGGCCATCGCCGCCGCCCTGCCAGTAGTTGTTGTATTTCGTGAGCACGAAGTAGCTCGACGTTCCCGTGTATTGCGGCAGCATCGATCGCGGCACGATCGCGGCGGTGTCGTCCCAGCCGAACGGGCCCGGCAGCAGCGACGTGGTGAGATTCGCGTCGAAGTGGCGCAGCCAGCCGCGCAGGTGGTTGATGCCGAACGGATTCTCGAGCACGCCGATGTAGACCTCGCCGTCGGGGCCGATCGTCGGCGACGCCGTGCCGTCGTCGTAGAGATACGCATCGTTGCCCGGCACCGCGACGTCCTTGAGCCGCACACGCGCCTGCATCGCCAGCGTCGCGGCGTCGAGCTTCAGCAGGTAGCCGCCGCTTCCGCCCGAGGTGTTGCTGCTGTTGACGGTGACGTAGAGCGACGCGCCGTTCGAGGTGATCGCCGGGGCGCAGTTGTAGACGACCTTCTGGATGCTCGGGTCGCCGGACGCGGTGGCGGCGTCGACCCACGACCCGACGCCGTTCCGGTCGATGCGCGCGATGCCGCTCTGCAGCGAGATCGGCAGCGTGCCGGAGGCCCGGAAGCCGAAGAACAGGTTGCCGTTCGCGTCCGCCGTGATCGGTGTGGTGATCTGCACGCCAGCGTCGAACGCCGCCTGGTTGGCCTGGTAGGTGGCGAGCCCGTAGAACGCGAGCCGCGCGACCGCACTCGTCGGCGAGTCGGCGTCGGCGCGCAGCAGGATCGTGCCGCCGGCCGCGGGGGTCGCCAGCTGGTTCCGCGGCGTCAGGGTCGAGCCACAGCTCGGCGTCCAGTTGTGCGGCGGCAGCAGGTAGTCGGTCGTCTGCGTCCACCGCAGGGCGCCGTTCGCCGGTGCGCGGCACTCGATCTGGAAACCGCCGGAAGCACCGGTCTTCACCGTCACGAGCACGAAGCCCCCGGCGGTGAACAGCGGTGTGCCGTAGTGGATCAGCAGATTGGTGCCGGTGTACTGCGGCTGCAGGTCGACCGGTGTCGACCAGCGGATCTGGTTCAGCGGCTGGGACCCGGTCGTGACCTGCGCCGTGTGCGCCGGATCGCGACCGTAGCCGGCCCAGAACGGCGGTGTGGGCGAGAACTGATACTTCTGGGCGGTGAGCGTCGCGGCGGCAGCGGCGGCAACCAGGGTGCAGCGAATCAGGGTGTGATGCATGGGGAGATCTTCGATGAGGCGGGGAATCAGTAGACGACGAATCGCAGTGCGTTCGACGTGACGAGGCTCTGGGGGCCGGCTGGGTCGAGTGCGACCCATTGCAGCCAGTAGGTGCCGGCGACCGCGGCACTGTCCGGCACGTGGAACACGGCCGTAACGTAGCCGGCGGCTCCGGCCGGCAACGACAGGCCGGTAGGCAGGATCTGCAGTGCGGGCGTCAGCGCGAGGTGCACGTTCTGGCCGAGCACGGGCGAGGACGTCGGCGATCCCGCGACGTCGAGCGCGAGGAACGTGAAGAGGTTGGCGGCCAGGGAATCGACGCCGACGCCGAACGCAGGGTTGCCGCGAAACGCGGGTCCGAGCCCTTCCACGCGCAACGACAGACCGCTGGTGCCGGCGGTGCCCGTCCCGAACTCCGCGAGTGCCTGCGGCCCCTCGCTCCAGAGCCGCGGGCGGTCGAACGGCGGCAGGCCGTTCTGGAGGCGCGGGTCGGTCAGCGCGTGGAGCAGCGCCTGCAACTGCAGGTTGTCGGAGACGAAGATGTGGCCGGAGATCGCGTCGACCAGTGGATCGCGGTTGTCGGCGAAGTCACCGCCGCGCGCGTAGAAGTCGACGACCTGGCCGAGCGTCTGCTGGCTGCCGTTGTGGAACCAGCGGCCGCGCAGCGCGACGTTGCGCAGTCCTGGCACGCGGAAGCGTCCGCGGTCGGCGGGGGACGAAGTAATCGCGAAACGCCCGGGGTCCTCGGCCACCGGCCGCACGCCGATGTTGCGGAAGTCGTCGAGGACGGGCCCGGTCTGGAGCACCGCGGGATCGAGATCGGTGTGACAACCGGCGCAGTGCGTCTGGAAGCGCTGTAGCCCGAGCGACTGCATCGTCGTCAGCGTGCCCAACCCGGCGAGGTAGAGGTCGAACGGCGACTGGTCGCTGATCAAGGAACGTTCGTAGGCCGCGATCGCGAAGATGATGCGCACCGGCGTCACCCCGGGCGAGCCGAACACGCGCGCGAAGACCGCGCCGTAGGTGTCGTTGCCGAGGAACGCCTGCAGTGCCGCCGGCACCTGCGTCGCGAGCTGCAGAGGCACCATGGCCGGCAGCTCGCCGGCGATGTCGATCCAAGTGCGGCCGAGGTGGGCCATCTCGGCCGTGCTCACCGGCGGTCCCGCGATCTGGCTCTCGAGCGCACCGCCCGAGGGCAGCACGATGGCGGCGCTCACCGGGTCGCGGAACACGTCGCCGGCGCGGCCGTCGAGGAACAGCTTCGTCGCGTAGGCAGCGTTGACGACCGACGGGGCGCGGCGATTCGTCACCTGCACCTGCACGCCGAACAGCGGGCTCGCGGCCAGTTCCCCGTTCGCGAGGTGGCGTGCGACTCCGGGCGAGCCGTGCACGTCGTCGTCGGTGCCGAAGAGTCCGTCCGCTCCGGGATGCAGCGACGTCGCGGTGCGCGGATCGGCGCCGCCGGACTCGGGCACGTGGCACGTGCCGCAAGCGACCGAACGCGACGACGACAGTTGTTCGTCCCAGAACAACGCCTTGCCGAGCAGGACCTTGTCGGGCGTCGTCGGATTGCCGGGCGGCGCAGGCGGCGGAGGCAGGATCGACTGCGCGAAGAGCGTCGTGCTCAGCAGCAAGACGGCGAGGCAGGGGCGGAACATCGGCACGGTCGCATGGCTGGGGGACCAGCCAGCATACCAATGTGCTCAAGCGGGGGTGCGGGCATCCTGAGTCTGCGCGCATGCTGCGCACACGCACGCGCGGCCGACTGCTTCCGGGGGTACTCGGGTAAGGACCTCGGGGTTGATTCTCAGGTTGCTGCACCAGCAGATCGCACACGCGCTGCCACATCCGTCCTTGGCCATGGCGCAGTCGTTCGGTTTGCCGCAGAGCGGACAGACCAAGGGGTCGTGAGCGCTGGTCATCATGCCAAGGCTACCGGCAGTGGGCCGGTGCGTCTCAGCCCTTCATCTGCTTGAGCTTCGCGATCGCGCCCAACACGTTCTTGCCGCTCGTGGCGCGCTTGCCGGTCTGGTATTCGCCCGTCGCGGTCGGCGTCACGCCAGCGGCGGCGGCAGCGGGAGCGCCAGCGGCCGATGGTGCAGAGCTCGGCGCGGGTGCGGTCGGATGTGGTGCCGCGGGCGCGGGTCCCAACCAGGCGGGTGCAGGCGCTTCGGCGCGCACGGCCCCGCTCTTGACCGCGGTCTGGACCTGCGCGACGGCCTTCGCGAGGCTCGTGATCTCGCGCTGGATCTCGCGGATCTGGGACGCGAGCTCGGCGATGCTGTCCTCGCGCATCTTCTGGATGCTGTCTTGCAGACGCGTCGTCGACTTGTCGAGGCGGTCCTGCAGCTGGGCGACCAGCTTCTCGACGTCGGGGCCGCGCAGCAGCTCCTGGACGTCTTCGCGCGCCTTCTTCGTGGCCTCTTCGATGCGCTGCAGCCTCTTGGTCGACTCGTTGTTCTCGATCTTCTCCATCGCGGCGCCCACGCTGGACTCGATGCGTTGCAGTCGCTTGCTGGAATCGTTGTTCTCGATCTTCTCGACCGCGGCGCCGAAGGTCGCTTCGAGGCTCGCGAGCTTCGCGGTGGCCTTGGTCAACGAGTTTTGCAGCTCGGGCGAGATCGCGGACTTTTGCGTGTCGAGGCCGCGCAGCTGTTGTTCCACACGCGCGAGCGCTTTGTTCGTCGTTTCTCCGCCCGACTCGACCGCGGTCTTCACCAGGGCCAGACTGCTGTAGAGCTCGGCACCCTGCCCCGTGATCTCCATCAGGGGCTTGCCATACATCTTCATGGCCTTCGTCAGGTTGTTGATCTTCTCGTCCTGACGTTGCAGCGTGCGGGTGACCTGCTGCAGGTCGTCTGCGGCCAGCGGCAGACCGCCTTGGCGGTGTGCGTCGGCGAGGCTCTGCAGGCTCAGCGTGATCTGCAGCAGTGCTTCGTTGTCGAGGCTGCTCAAGCTCTCCGTTGCGTCGCGACGCCTGCCCTGCGTCACGACGCGGCGATGTGTGACGCTCGTCGCGAACAGGACCGCGCCCAACAACATGAGGCTCTGCGGCGAGAAGCCGGCGACGTCTTGTTGGGTGGCGATCAGGACCGCGGATCCCACGACCAGCAGGACACCGAGCAGCATCATGACGACGCCGGCGACGTCCTTCGACGGTGCCCGGGTCTCGCTTTCGGGTTGGTTGCGGGGCGTCTCGTCTTCTGCCTCTTCCACCGCGGCCTCCTCGGGCTCGACGTCCGCGTCCTCGATCAGGCCGGTGGGTGGGTCCAGCTCGCTGGACTCTTCCGGCTCGGTTTCCTGCGCTTCGGCCAGGTCCGCGTCGGCCTCGACGGTGCTCTCGTCGAGGAAACTCGGTAGGTTATCCTTCGTCCGGTTGTCGGGCGGTCTCTTCATCGGGCTCCGCGGCAGGTCCACATCGATCGGCACTTGGGCGCCACGAGATGAAGCAACGCGTGTTGCAAACCGCGGCACCGTCCCCGAAAAGCTCGTGTCAAGGATGACTCGCAAGCTCAAAGGCATCGCCGCTGCTCCCGGTGTCGCGATCGCGCCGGTCGTCCAGTTCCACACCACGCTGGACCACATCCCGATGTGGAAGGTCGCGGCCGGTGCCGTGGCTGCCGAGCAGGCCCGCCTGTCCGGCGCCGTCGCCGAGGTGACGCAGAGCCTGATCGCGCTGCAGAAGGAGCTGGCCGGCGCGATCGGCAAGCACGATGTGCGCATCTACGACGCGCAGGTCTCGATCCTGCACGACCAGACCTTCCTCGCCGATGTCGCGAACGAGATCCGCGAGCACCACGTGAATCTCGAGGTCGCGCTGCAGCGCGTCATCGCACGCTACGAGGCCGTGTTCGCCGCCATGGACAACGCGTCGATGCGGGAACGCGCCGCGGATCTGCGCGACATCGGCCGGCAACTCGTCGGCGCGCTGCTCGCGACCGAGCGGTCGAAGTACACGGCGAACGGCGCCGACTACCTGTTCGTCGCCGACGAGTTCCTGCCGAGCGACGCCGGCATTCTCGACCGCGCCCACATCCGCGGCATCGTCACGGCGCACGGGGGCAAGTACTCGCACGGCGCGATCCTCGCGCGGTCGCTCGGCATCCCGTCGGTGGTCGGCATCGAACAGATCATGCTCGCGTCGACGACCGGCACGCACGCGATCGTCGACGGGGACGCGGGGCTCGTGATCCTCGAGCCGTCGAAGGAGCAGCTCGGCGACTACGAGCGGCGTTTGCTCGAGCAGCGCGGCGTCGAACGGCGGCTCTCGGAAGTGCGATTCCAGCCCTCGGTCACGCCCGACGGCACGATCGTGCAGCTGCTCGCAAACGTCGAAGGCGTGCGCGACCTCGACAGCCTCGAGGTCGACACGATCGCGGGTATCGGTCTGTTCCGCACCGAGTTCGCGTTCATGGAGCGGCACCAGTTTCCGACCGAGGACGAGCAGGTCTCGATCTATCGCCGCGCGATGGAAGGTGCGCGCGGCAAGCCCGTGACGTTCCGCACGCTGGACGTCGGCGGCGACAAGCCGCTCGGCTACTTCCGCATGCCGGCCGAGCGCAATCCCGTACTCGGCTGGCGCGGCATCCGCCTGTGTCTCGATTGGCCCGACATCCTGTACACGCAGATGCGGGCCATCCTGCGGGCCAGCGCGCTGGGCCATGCGCGGATCCTGCTGCCGATGGTGAGCGGGCTCAGCGAGGTCGAGAAGTGCCGCGAGGTGTTGGACCAACTGGTCGCGGACCTCGCGGCGACCGGAGTCGCGCACGATCCGCGGGTGGAGCTCGGCGTGATGGTCGAAGTCCCCGTGCTCGTGCCCGTGCTGCCCGAGGTACTGCCGCTCGTGAACTTCGTCTCGGTCGGCACGAACGATCTCGTCCAGTACCTGCTGGCGATCGACCGCGACAACCAGCGCGTCGCCAAGATGTATGATCCGTTCCACCCCGGTGTGTTGCGGGTGCTCAAGCAGATCGCGGACGCCGCGAATGGGGCCAGCAAGAGCCTGTCGATCTGCGGCGAGATCGCCGGTGACCACTGGTTCACGCCGTTGCTGGTCGGCCTCGGCTACCGAGAACTGTCCATGGCTCCCGTCTTCCTGCCTCGGGTCAAGCTGATGCTGCGCAGCTTCAAGCAGGCCGAGTGCCGCGATCTGGCGAGCCGCGCGCTCGCGATGCCGTCGACGCAAGCGGTGCGGCAACTCGTGAAGGGTGAGATCCAGGGGCGCTGGAATCGCCTGCTGGCCGAGGGTGCCGAGGAGGTGCAGAAGTGAGCGCGCGTGCACTGCGGCGCGGCAACTGGGCCGTGCAGGAGCTCGAGCGGTTGCGCCTGCTGCTGCCGCGGCGTGGCGTCGAGGGTACTGCGGCCCTGTTGCACCGTTCGCCGGCCAGCGTGTTCCGCAAGGCCATGGAGCTGCTGCGCGTGCCGGTGCGGCGAGGCGACTGGACCGAAAGCGACGATGCGCGGCTGCGGGACTCCTGGGGTGCCGTCGATCCGCGTCTGCTCGGTCCGATGCTCGGGCGGCCCGTGCCCGAGGTGAAGCGGCGCGCTGCCCAACTGCGGGAGCGCCTGCACCACGGCCCGTGGACGCGCGCCGAGATCCAGTTGCTGAAGCACCTGTATGGCACGCGCTCCGATCACGACCTCGAAGTGTGCCTGCTGCGCACGGAGTCCGACATCGCCGCCACGGCGAGCCGGCTCTGCCTGGCCAAGGACAAGCGATTCGTCGCGAGCGCGCGCACCGGCGAGAGATCGCAGCGCGTGGTGCGACACACGATGCCGCGTTGGACGTCGGCCCAGATCGTCCGGCTGCGATCGCTGTATGCCGACCACGACAACCTGACGGTGGCCCGCGAGATCGGCCGCACGGTCACGAGCGTCGCGAACAAGGGCAATCAGCTCGGGCTCAAGAAGTGCCTGCGGCTGTTGACCGACATCGGCCGCAGCAACGTGGCGATCCGCTACGGCACCGGCGAGCGCGTATCGGAACTGGACGCCTAGAAACGGCCGCGGCAACTCCTCGCCCGGTTGGCTCCGGACTCATGGCTGAGGCGGCGGCGGCGTTGCCATGGCGCGTGACGGTGGGCGTGGGGCCGCGCGACGCGGGCAAGTCGTTTGCACTTGGTTCTCGTGGGCGCGGCGTCCGATTTTTCGGCTGCCTCAACTTCCGCTCCGGTGCCGACCGATGCACTGGCAGCGTGCGAGTGCGAACAAGGCGCGCGAATCACCGAGGAGTTCCATGGAAATCGTTGGGAAGAAGAGCCAGGGTCTGTCGGTCACCGCGCTCAAGGATGACCAGACCGTCATCATTTCGTTCAACGACCGCAGCCTGAACTTCTACGTCACGGACTCTCTCAAAGAGTCGCTCAAGGAAACGGTCAATGCGAGGATCGCGGAGGGATACCGCCACTTCGTGTTGAACCTCGACAACGTCAAGATCATCGACTCGTGCGGTGTCGGTCTGATCATCGTCGCCAACAACGTGACGTCGTCGCAGAACACGAAGCTCTACTTGAGCAACGTGAAGCCGTTCATCATCAAGATCTTCGAGATCATGCGCATCAGCAAGCACCTGTCGATCTTCGACAAGGAAGACGACGCGCTGCAGGCCATCAAGAAGGGCAGCTAGCGCTCGGAAGCTGGAGGGACGGCCCCGCCTGGGCTCGCGGGGATTCGTCGCCGAGGGGAACCGTGAGCGCTGGACCGTCCCGGATGACCATCATCACCAACATCATGGATGGCATCGTCCTGCTGGACCGTGCCGGCAACCTCATGTTGTTGAACTGCGTGGCCGAGGATCTGCTCGGCACGAAGTCGTTCGTCGCGATCGGCAAGGCGCTCGACGGGTTGCAGGGTCGCGGGGAGCTTCTTCGCACGCTGATCGAAGACCACGCGCGCCTCACGACGCAGAAGGAGGTCGTGCAGACGGTCGAGCTGCACCACAGCGAGCAGGACCTGCTCTACATCAAGTGCAGCTCCTCGCGGTTGCTGGACTACCGCGGCCACGCGGCAGGCATCATCACGGTGTTGAAGGACGTCACGGCCGAGTTCAAGACCGACCAGCTCAAGAACCAGTATCTGTCGATCGTCGCGCACGAGCTGCGCACGCCGCTCACGGGCATCAAGACGTTCGCGACGATGATGGCGAAGGGCACGCTGGGCACCCTGTCGGAGCGGCAGCAGATGGTCTGCGATTCGATCCGCGAACAGTCCGTGCGGCTCGAGCACCAGATCGACAAGTTGATCAACCTGGGCAACCTCGAGTCCGCCGACTATGGCCGCGACCGCGAGGTCATCACCGTGGACGAGTTCACGAACGGCCTGCTCGCGCCGTTCGAGCAGCCGGCCCGCGACCGCCGCATCGAGCTCACGCTCCAGATCGACCCGACCGAGGAAAAGCTGTTCGCCGACAGGGCCGATCTGAGACGCGCGTGCCAGGCGCTCGTCGAGAATGCCGTGAAATTCACCAGGGATGGCGGCCAGGTCCGCGTGCGGGTCGAAAACACCCCGGACGGCGGGCTGCGATTCGGCGTCAGCGACGATGGCATCGGCATCGACCCGCGCTACCACCGGCGCATCTTCGAGAAGTTCTTCCAGGTCGAGGATCCGCTCACACGGCACCATGGCGGCGCAGGTTTGGGCCTGTTCGTGACCCGGGGGATCGTCGAGGCGCACGGAAGTCGGATCGATGTCTCCAGCCAACTGGGTCAGGGTGCCGATTTCTCTTTTGCGCTACCGCTGCTCCGGCAGCTTGCGCACAGCTCACCGGACGCCGGTGTCGCCTAGCACAGGTTACAAGCCATGCAACAAACCGTTCTGATCATCGAAGACGAGAAGCTCATCATCGTCTCCACGCAGATGGTGCTCGAAGCCGCGGGCTTCCGGGTGGAGTCGGCAACGAACGGTGAGGAGGGCATCGCGAAGGCGCGTTCGGAGGCTCCGGACCTGATCCTGCTCGACATCATGATGCCAGGCATCGACGGCTGGGAGACGCTGACGCGTCTGAAGCGCGATGCGGCGACCGTCAACATCCCGGTGGTCATCTTCACCGCGCGCGAGCATTCGCGTGGCCACCAGAAGAGCTCGGAGATGGGTGCGGCCGACTACTTCCGCAAGCCGTTCGAGCCCGACGAGCTGATCGAGCTCGTCGAGAAGCACGTGGGCCAGAAGACCTGACCGCCACGAGAAACGCCACCGCGGCGCTGGGTGCGCGTTTCGCCGGTCCCCGCGTTTGCGGTGTGCAGCGTCACTCGAGACTCGCCGGACGCGTAGCGAGCGGGGAGGGTCGAGCGGCTACTCGTGACGCAGCGCCTCGACGGGATCCATGTTCGCGGCGCGCCATGCGGGGTAGAGCCCGAACACGACGCCGACCGCCGCCGAGATGCCGAAGGCCAGCAAGACGTGGGGGGGCTGGATGTCCGTCTTCTGCGCGAACCACTCCTCGATGCCGTACGGCACGAGCACGCCGAGGCCGACGCCGACGAGGCCGCCGAGCGCCGACAGCACGCCGGCCTCGACGAGGAACTGCTGCACGATGTGCTTCTTCTTGGCGCCCAGTGCGCGGCGGATGCCGATCTCGCGCGTGCGCTCGGTCACGGTCGCGAGCATGACGTTCATGATGCCGATGCCGCCGACGAGCAGGCTGATCGATGCGATCACCGCGAGCACGAGGTTGAACATGCGCTCGGTCGCCTCGGCCTTGCGCAGCAGCTCGAGCGGCACCGTGATCTCGGTGTCCTTCTTGGTGCCGTGCGCGGGTCGCAGCATGTGATCGAGCACGGCCGCCGCCGACTCGACCTCCTCGGTCGACGGCAGCTTGACCTTGATCTCGTGCAGCTCGACCTGCTCCCAGCGGTTGATCGACGGGTTGCGCACCGTGTCGCCGAAGCGCCGGCGCGAGCTCGTCAGCGGGATGAAGGCGCACTGGTCCAGCGTCGTGCCGTTCGGCGACGCCGCGCGCCCCTGGTAGTCGAGCACGCCGACGACTTCGAAGCGGTCCTCGATGCCGACCAGGATCGTCTTGCCGAGCGGGTTCTCGAGCGGGAACAGCAGCCGCGCGAGCCGCTCGCCGAGCACGCACACGTTCGCCTGCCGCTGCTGGTCGAGCTCGGTCAACCAGCGGCCTTCGTGCACCTGCATGTTGGTCACCGGCAGGAAGCTGATCTCCGTGCCGATGATCATCGTCTGGGTCCAGTTCTCGCCGCGCATGGTCGGCCGCATGAACTCGCGCACGCGCACGACTATCGCCTGCGGCAACAGGTTCTGGATGCGGTCCGCCTCCTGGTAGAACAGACCGTAGCCGAGCACGCTCATCGAGCTCGAGCTGGCGGTCTGCTGCGTTTCCTCGGGCTTCTGGCTGCGGATCAGCACGTTGGTGACGCCCATCTCCCGGTACTGCTTGAGCGTCTCGGCCGAGGCGCCCTCGCCGACGGCAAGCATTGCGATCACCGAGGCGACGCCGAACAGGATGCCCGCCGTGGTCAGCGAGCTGCGCAGCTTGTGCAGCATCAGGCTCTTGAGGCCGAGCATCACCATGCGCTTCATGTCGCGGATCACGTGTGATCTCCGCGGGCCGGGGTCGCGGCCCGATTGTCGATGAGCCGTTCGACCTGGCCATCCTTGAGCCAAAGCGTGTGGTCGGCGCGCTCGGCGACCCTCGGGTTGTGCGTGACGACGACGATGGTGATGCCGTCGGGCCGCAGGTCGTCGAACAGGTCGAGGATCTCCTTCTCGGTGTTGCTGTCCAGGTTGCCCGTGGCCTCGTCGGCGAGCAGGAACAGCGGATCGTTCATCAGCGCGCGCGCGATCGCGACACGCTGCTGCTGGCCGCCCGAAAGCTCCATCGGCTTGTGTTCGAGGCGGCCGCCGAGCCCCACGCGCTCGGCCAGATACTCGGCCTTCTCGCGCGACTCGGGGCCGACGCGGCCCTGGTAGAACAGCGGCACTTCGAGGTTCTCGAGTACCGTGAGCTGCGGGATCAGGTTGAACGACTGGAAGATGAACCCGATCTCGCGGCCGCGCACGTCGGACAACGCGTCGTCGTCGAGTTTGCTGACGTCGCGGCCACCGACGTGGTATTCGCCGTGCGTCGGCCGGTCGAGCCCGCCGAGGATGTTGAGCATCGTGCTCTTGCCCGAGCCCGAGCGCCCCATGATCGCGAGGTAGTCGCCCTTCCTGACCTGCATCGAGACGCCGTTCAGCGCCTTCACGACGTTCTCGCCCATCACGTAGTGGCGGTGCACGTCCTTGAACTCGGCGATGATCGGGCGCCCGTCTGGCGGTTGCATCGGGGGAGGTTGCATCGGGGTCCCGCTCAGTTGCCGCCGCGTCCCTGGCCGCCGCCGCCGCCACCGGGTCCGCCGCCGCCGCCGCGGCGCGGTCCGTCACCTCCTGGGCCGCCGCCATTGCGGTTACCCAGCGTGCGCATCAGGGACCGCACCTTGTCCTGGTGGGTCTGACCCAGGACGAGGTCATTGGCATCGAGAGCCTTGCGCAGGCTGTCCAGCGCCTGCTCCATCTGCTTCGCCGCATCTTCGTTGCCATTCTCGCGCGCCCGATCGGCCGTGCTCTGGTACATCCCGAGCGCTTCCTTGTATTGGGTGAGCTCCTCGGGCGTCATCTCGGCCAGCTTCTTGCGCGCGAAGGCACCCATGCCGCCGCCGGGTCGGCGGTTCGGTCCCTGGCCGTTGCCGTGGGCGCCCGGCGCATCGGCGGCGCCGTTGTCCTTCAGAGGGGCCGGCGTCGGCACGGTCGGCTGCTCGAACTTCGGCGCCTGCCGGCCAGCCGGCGGGGTCAGGTGCAGCAAATCGCCCTCGGCGACACCTTGGAGGATCTCGACGCGTTCCGTGTTCTGTTTCCCGACCTGTACTTGCGCGGCGACCGGCCCGCCCGCGGTCTCCTTCCAGACGTAGTTGACCGCGCGATCGCGGTACACGGCCTGCAGCGGGATCGGCAGCGTCGCCTTGATCGTGTCGACCATGATCGTGACGTTCGCCGCCATGCGCGAACGCAGGCGTCCATCGGGGTTGTCGCTGTCGAGCTCCACGACCGTCGTGTAGACCTTGCGGTCGCTCGTCATCCAACCGCTGTTGCTGTCGGCTACCGGGGCCACGCTCGTCACGCGGCCCGTGAACGTCTCGCCCTGGAACGCCTCGATCGTGACGAACGCGGGTTGCCCGCGCGCGACCTTGTCCACCTGCGCTTCCTGCACCTTCACGACGCAGCGCATCTTGGTCGTGTCGGGCAGGATGATGAGCTCCTGCCGTTCGCGCACCTGCACACCCTCGCGGACCGCTTCGCCGCCGCCGCGGTTGCGATCGAGGCGCGCGTAGACGACCGTGCCCGGCGTCGGGGCGTTGATCACTGCACTCGCGATCTGGCGTTCGATGTTCTCGAGCCGGTCCTTGGCCAGGTTGAATTCGCGGTCGCGGCTGTCGAGGTCGCTTTCCACCTTGATGAGCTGGGCCTCGTTGCTGCCCTTGACGCGCTCCACTTCGAGCAGCGCGTTGTCGCGGAGCTGGGTCAGCCTGATGCGTTCCTTGGCGAGCTCGTAGTTGATGAGCAGGTCGAGGTCGTTCCACGCGAGCGTGACCTTCGAGACCTGGGAAAGGTAGGCAAGCTTGTCCTTCTCGAGCTCGTTGCGCGTGATGAACTGCTTGCTCGCGAGGCGCAAGCTGTGCGCGAACGTGTCCTCCTTGACCTTGAGGTCCGCCATCGCGAGCCGGATCTGGTCGGCCTGCTGCAGGATCTGGTTGGCCATGTCGCCCATGTCGCGATCGGTGGCCACGGTCGTGTCGCCGTCGAGCGAGGGGACGAGCAGCAACTCGTGGACCTTGTCGACGAGACCCGCATAGCTGCGCGGGTCGACCTGCGTCGCCAGCGCTGGCGAGGCCGTTCCTTCGCCTTGCCCGCTCGTCGCGTCGAGCGGTTGCGCGTCCGCCGGCGGCGTCTGCACGAGCGCCTGCAGCTTCTTGATCATGTCGCCGTTCTTGCCCTCGCTGCTGTTGGCACCGGTCTTGCGGCCGAGCAGCTTCTCGAGCTCCATCTCCGCGATGCGCAGGTTCGACGCCGCGGTGTTGCGCTTCGTCGTCAGCTCCTTGTCGACGATCTCCTTCTCCTTGCGAGCCTGCGTCAGCGCGGCTTCGGCCTTCGCAACCGAGATTCCCTGGTTGGCGCCCTTCTCGACGAGCTCGCTGACATCGAGCTCGACGAGCTTGTCGCCCTTCTGGACCAGGGTGCCCTCGGGGATGATGAAGATCACGGTCGATTGCCCTTCGACCTCGGAGCGCACGATCGTCTCGCGCAGCGCTTGCAGTTCGGCGTTCTCGCGCACGACGATCGGCAGGTCGTCGCGCTTGACGCGGAACAGGTTCGGATCCTGGGTCTGCGCCGAGTCGGAGGAGCCGTTGCAGGCTGCGAGGCAGGCGGCGCAGAGCAGCAGCGGGGGTAGTCGTCTTGCGGTCATGGAATCACTCGGCGGGTTTCGGCAGCGGCAGCGCCGGGTCGAAACGAAGTCCCTGTGGGTCGAGGCGGAGCGCCTCGAGGTCGTTGATGAGGTCGAGGCGCGCGTTCGCGTAGTCCACGATCGACGCCGTGAGCTGCAGTTGCGCCTGCAGCAGCGCGTCCTGGGCATCGAGCTTCTCGAGCGCCGCGACGCGGCCCGCGGCGAACAGGCCGGTCGTCGCTTCGACGCGCTTTTCGGCGAGCTCCACGGCGAATCTCTGGATCGTGTAGCTGTCGATCGAGCTCTGGATGTTGCGCAGCGAAGTGCGCACGTCGGCGGCGATCTGGTCTTCGCTCTGCTCGCGCGCGCGCACGGCCACGTCGAAGCTGATCAGCGCGCTGCGGTAGGCGTTGCGCTCCGCGAGCTTGTCGAGGGCCAGGTCGAGCTCGAAGCCCGCCGACCAGTTCACGCGCGACCAGTCGAGGTTCAGGCTGCTGCCCGATTCGGAGGGCACGTTGAGGGCTGCGCGGAAGTCGAGGGCCATGGTCAGCGCGTCCTCGGAGACGAGGATGCGCCGGCCCGCGTCCTCGACCGCGTCGATCGTGGTCCGGTGGTCGAAACGCCGCTGCAGGGCCAGTGCGATGGCGGCCGCTTCGTCGATCTCGACCTTGGCCACACCCTGCTGGGTCACGCGATCGAGCTCCTTCGGGTCGAGATTCACCTGGGCCGTCACGGGCAGGCCGAGCGTCAACTTGAAGCGATCGAGCGTGCTCTCGAGGCGGCTCTTCGCCGCCACGCGCTGGGAGTCGGACGAGTATTCGCTCTGCTTGGCGCGCCCGAGGTCGGTCACCGTTTTTCGGCCCGCGTTGTAGAGTTCCTCGATCTCCATGCGCGATTGCGCGAGCGTCTTGTGGTTCGCCTCGACGTTCGCGAGGTCCGCCATCTGGGCGACCGCTGCCCAGTAGTCGCCGACGACGCGCACCGCGAACTCGGCCCGGAACCGTTCGAAGTCACGCACCGCGTAGACGACGTTGCGCTCCGACTGCGTCAGCGGTTCGCGCACGATGCGCCGGCCGGCGCCGCGCAGCAGCGGTTGGGTGATCGTGAGGTTCAGGATCGAGCTCGGATCGATGCCGCCGCCGTGGATCAGCGAGCGCAGGAACGTGTTCACGAAGCTCGCGACGACTCGGGTGCCGTAGACCGAGTTCACCGATGCCGACAATTCGTCGCCGAGCGCGAGGTCGTACTCCTCGTCCGCGGCCGGGTCGGCCTCGCCGCTCGTGTTCGGGGAGATGCCGGCGCCGAAGACCAGCTCGAACTCGTGCTGGTCGCGCGTCAGGTTGAGCGCGGCCAGGTAGAGCAGTTCCTTCTGGCGTTGGAAGTCGCGGCTGTTCTCGGCGGCCACGTCGAGCGCTTCGACGAGGCTCAGCGTGATCGGCGTCTTCGAAGTCAGCAGCCGCTCGCGCAACGTGTCCACGGGGCGCTCGATGTGCACCACCCTCGGCTCGCCGAGCACCCTGGACGTGGCGTGTTCGAGGATCCCGTAGACCTGCGTGTCGGCCGAGTCCTTGTTGACGGCGGGCGACCAGCAGCCGGTCAGGGAGAGGCCGAGGAGCACGGGAACGGAGCTGCGGGAGAACACGGGAATCTGCTGGGCTTCGAGGTCCTGATTGCGAGGCCGGGGCGACGCTGCGCGAACCTAAGTAAAAGGAGCAGACTGTTTTTTCTCCCCCAGGGACAGAGTGTTACTACGATAGGACGGGTGGCGGTTTCAGCATCCAAGGTCCGCGTCCCGGCGGGGGCATGGTCTCCATCCTGATCACCGCGGGTCCAACCCGCGAGTATCTCGACGACGTGCGCTACCTGACCAACGGTAGCTCCGGCCGCATGGGCTGTGCCCTGGCCGAAGCGGCCTTGGCGGCGGGTCATCGCGTGACGCTCGTGCTCGGTCCGGTCGAGATCTCGCCGCCAGCGGGAGTGACCGTCCGGCCCGTGGTGTCGGCGCTCGAGATGCAGGCAGCCGCAGCTGCGGCGTTCGCGTCGAGCGACGTGCTGATTGCCGCGGCGGCCGTTTCGGACTGGCGGCCCGCGCAGCGCATGGCCGGAAAGCCGCCACGCGACGCCCACCCGAAGACCATCCAGTTGGTACCGAATCCTGACATCGTCGCGGGGCTCGCGGTGGCCAAGGGGCCGCGGGTCGTCGTGGGCTTCGCGCTCGAATCGGCGGCCGCCGGGTTCGGACCGGCGATCCGGCGCGGCCGCGAGAAGCTGCGCAGCAAGCACCTCGACTGCATCGGCGTGAATCTGCACGACACGATCGGCAGCGCGGACACGGAGCTCGTGCTCTGTCACGCCGACGGACGCGACGAGGTGCTGCCGCGACAAGACAAGAAGGCCGCTGCGGCGCGCATCATCGCGGTCGCCGTGCAACTGAGGCGAGCGAGGGAACCATCGTGAGCAAGACCGAAGCAAACGAGTCAGAGACGCCGCCGAAGAAGCGCGGCACGAGGTTCGTCCCGCTCGAGGATGCGCCGCTACCCGGCCTGTCCCCGCGTGCGCGCGAGGTCGTGGCGCTCGCGCTGTGTGGGTTCGCGCTCTACGGGCTGTTGTGCCTCTCCACGTTCCACCTCAAGGAGCTCGACGGCACGATCCCGTATAGCGGCATGCGCAACCTCGGCGGCGCGGTCGGCTACCACCTCGCGCACGGCTTCACGCGCGCGCTCGGCCTCGCGGGGGGCGCGCTTCCGTTCCTGCTGCTGCTCGTCGGCGCCATGCTGCTGTTCCTCGGCCGCAGCATCCACCAACTCACGATCAAGGTGCTCGGCGCAGTCGTGTTCGCGGCGATGATGGCGATCCTGTTCGCGAGCCCCGACGGATTGGCCGGCGTGCGCGACGCGACCCCGTATGGGGCCGGCGGCGTGTTCGGCAACTTCGTCTCGCCGAGGCTGCAGTCGGCTTTTGGCGGCACCGGGCGGCTGCTCGTCGTCGGCTTCGGCGCGCTGGTGTCGCTGCTGATGGCGACCGAGTGGATGTTCTCGCAGTTGCTGTTGCGCACGGTCGCTGCCGTGGACAACCTCTGGCGCCGGCTCTGGCGTCTGCCCGCGCCGGCCGTGGCGGGTCCGGACGTGCTCGACTTCCTCACGGGAGCAGGCGCCCCGACGCCATTGCGCCGTGGCCGTCTGCCGTCGGCCGAGGCCGAGGAGGACGAAACCGACGAGGCTGCGGCCGAAGACGAGGCCGAGGACGAAGACGAAGCCGAGGAAGGTGGTGGCCGGCGCGCGCGGCGCCAGAAGGGCGCGGCGAAGGCAGGCGCTTTCGAGGGAGACGACGGCGACGACGCAGAGGCCGCCGGGCCGAAGCGCGGCGAACGCGGCACCAATGGCAAGGCACAGCAGACCGGAGCGACCGAGCCGCCACCGGCGAAGCCGCCGGTCGTCATCGTGCGGCCGAAGCCCAAGCCCAAGCCGAAGAAGAGGGCCGGTCAGAACACGCTGCCGTTCGACGACTATCCGTTCCCGCCCTTCGAGTTGTTCCAGGAGGCCACGATCACGGACCTCGGCGCGACCACCGGCTACCTGACGCGCGGTGGCCAGGCCATCGTGCAGAAGCTCGCGAACTTCGGCATCCAGTCCGAGGTCGTCGCGGCGTCGGTGGGGCCGGCCGTGACGCAATACGAGCTGCGCCTGGCCGAGAGCATCCGCGTCAACAAGGTCGTCGGCTTCGAGTCCGATCTCGCCGCGACGCTCAAAGCCGTCTCGGTGCGCGTCGTCGCGCCGATTCCGGGCAAGGACACCATCGGCGTCGAAGTGCCGAACGCCGAGCGGCAGAAGGTCTTCATGCGCGATCTGCTGGACCAGTTCGGTCGCTCCGAGCAGCTCGCGATCCCGCTCTACCTGGGCAAGGACGTCGCGGGCAACGCGATCGTCGAGGACCTCGCGCGCATGCCGCACCTCTTGATCGCCGGCACGACGGGATCGGGCAAGTCGGTCTGCATCAACACGATCCTGCTGTCGATCCTGATGACGCGCACGCCGAACCAGGTCAAGCTGATCCTCGTCGACCCGAAGATGGTGGAGCTGCAGTCGTACAAGAACGTGCCGCATCTCTGCTGCGACGTCGTCACGAACATGAAGAAGGCGCCCAACGTGCTGCAGTGGGCCGTCGACGAGATGGAGAACCGCTACGCGCTGCTGTCCGGCGTCGGTGTCAACCACATCCGCAACTACAACCGCCTCGGCCAGCAGGAACTGGCCAAGCGACTCCAGCGCGAACCCGACAGCGATCGCATCCACCTGCCCTACATCGTGATCGTCATCGACGAGTTCGCCGACCTCATGAACGTCGCGCAGAACGAAGTCGAGGAGCTGATCCAGCGCATCGCGCAGAAAGCGCGTTCGGTCGGCATCCACGTGATCCTCGCGACGCAGCGGCCGAGCAGCGAAGTGATCACGGGCGTCATCAAGGCCAACCTGCCGTGCCAGATCTCGTTCAAGGTCAACCGTCGCATCGACTCGCGCGTGATCCTCGACGCGAACGGCGCCGAGAAGCTGCTCGGCTTCGGCGACATGCTCTACATGCCGCCGGGCGGCGGCACGCTGCTGCGCGCGCAGGGCACGTTCGTCGCGGACGACGAGATGCTCGCGGTCGTGCGCTACCTCGAAGAGCACGGTATGCAACCCGAGTTCAACCCGGCTCTCATGCAGACGCAGACGAGCTCGCGCCCGTCGATCGCCGACAGCGACGAGCGCTACCGCGAAGCCGTCGAGGTCGTGCTCGGCCAACAGCGCGGTTCGGCGACGTTGTTGCAGCGCGCGCTCGCGGTCGGCTACACGCGCGCGACGCGCCTGCTCGAGCTGATGGAGCAGGATGGCCTCGTCGGGCCGTTCGTCGGCTCGAAGTCGCGCGAGGTCCTGCTGACGCTCGACGAATGGAAGGCGCGCGAAGAGCAGATGGCCGAAGCGATGGCGCAGGCCGGCGAGGCCGAGGTCGAAGGCGCGGCTGCACCGACGCAGGACGAGCCAGCGTCGCCGGCGGAGACGAACGCGGCGCGCGACGGCGAAGCGGACACCGCGTCCGCGGCAGCGGATTCACGCTGAGCTGCAGGTTGCTTGTGGAGAACTCGCGAGCACGCGCGCGCAGAATTCTTCCTGCATCCGCGCGGCACCATTGCTTGTGGGCCGCCGGGCCCGCCAGTAGATTCGTGGGGGTCGCGTCCGGTCACGTCGGACGCAGCATCCCCGGGAGGGGCGCATGACCGTGAACACGCTGGGCACTCACGAGCAGGATCGTTCCTCGCGCACCGCAGCCGAATGGCTCTGGCCGCTGTTGCCGATCGGCGTCTCGGTGTTCTTCCTCTCGTCGCTGATCTACTACCACGTGCGCCACGATGCGATCGAGGTGCGATCGGTGCTGCAGGTCGCGGTTGCGAGCGTCTACCGGGTCGCCGGCTTTGCGCCCGCCGTGCTGTGTTTCCTGCTCGCGCTGACGTGGAGCTCTATCTGGTTCGCCACGGGCCAGCTCGAACGGCCCGTGAGCCGCGTGCTGCGACTGCTCGCGATGACGCTGATGCTCGGCGTGTTCTTGAACGTGGGGGACGGCGGCGCCTCGTGGGCCCCGCACAAGGGCGAGCTCGGCGCCTGGTTCGCGGGACATCTGCTCGCGGCGTTCGGCTATCTGCCGAGCCTCGTGCTCGTCTGGGCCGTGACGTTCGCATCGCTGCTGCTCGCCACCGACTTCTTCTTCAGCGAGAGCTTCGAACGCCTGCGGCAGCGGCCGGCCGACGCGGGCGTCGAGGTGGCCGTGACCGATCACCTGCGAGGCCTGGGGCAGACTGACGCTGCCACGCTGCAGGAGCCGACGCCGGGCATGGGGTTCGCGACCCCGCCGAAGGCCGACCTGGCGACCCCCGGTGAGCTCGCGGCTGCCGCCGGGCTGGCGCCGGAGCCCGAAACAGCCGCTCCCGAGGCCGAGGCCGAACCACGGCGGCCGACCTACGCGGAACGCCGGGCACGGCGTGGACAGTTCGAACCGGCCGCCGAGCGTCCGTTCGAACCGGTCGAAGCGGATGGAGCGTCCGACAGTGAGATCCCCGACGCGGAGGACGCAGAGGCAGACGCTGACGAGGACACTGAGAAGAACACTGAGGAGAACACTGCGCAGAACACTGCGGAGATCGCAAGGTCCGCCACCGCCGGCGAGCAGGCCGAGCCTGGCAGCGAAACCAGCGCTGCCGACGAGATCGGGCCGCCTGTGTCCAGAAGCGCCGACGAGTCCGAGGACGACGACGATCTGTTCGTCGGTGGCTCCGCTGCACGCGAGGCAGTCGAGGACGACCTGCCCGGGGTGCAGCCAGGAGATGCCGGCGGCGAGGAGCCGCTCGTGCAGATTCCGCGCATGGACGTGCCGCCGGTGTTTCGCGAACCGACCGCGCCGGGCGAGACCCGCGCGGCCGAAGAGCCGCCGGATCGGGGTGGCGGACGCCAACAGGAGTTGTTCGCCGCGGGAATCGACGAGCGGCTGATCCAGGACGCGATCGAGCTCGTGACCAGCACGCGGCGAGCCAGTGCCACGCTGCTGCAGCGCAAACTGCGCATCGACTATGCGCGTGCGGTCGACCTGCTCGGCGAGCTCGCGGCTCGCGGCCTCGTGGCACTCGAAGGCGACGCCTCGCAAGGACGCCTTCTCGAGTGAGGCTGCGAGACTGATCGCCTCTGCGAGGCGATCAGGTCTCGCACGATGCTGTCGCGCCGCAACGCGCGGAAACATCGACGGCATGATGCGCAGCTCGTGGTGCGCGTGTCGGGTTTTTCGACGACTCGCGCGGGTGCGACGAGTCAGCGCACGACCGACACGGCACGGTCGTGGTGACTGTCGTCCCCAGATCCTCCACGGTTCTGCACAGTCACTCCACAGGGCCCCGTCTTGCGTCCTCGCGACAACCGGATAAGGAAGGAGCTGTCAGGTTCGTCGTCGGCAACCTGCAGACGGGCGGTCGCGCAGGCGGCGGTCAAGCGACGGCGATCCGGTGCCTCCAGCAGAGTGACGCAGCGAGGCCAGTTCAGACGAGGGCGGACAGCATGGTCGATTTCAAGAAGTCGTTCGATGGGCGAGGTGTACCCCAGAGCCTCGAAGCGGAACGGTCGGTGCTGGGCGCTCTGCTGCTGCACCCGGATGCGGTTGCCGATGTCACCTTCCTCAAGGGCGAGGACTTCTACCTGCCGCGGCACCAGCTCATCTTCGAATCGATCATCGCGGCGGCAAACGGCCGTCGCGCGACGGACCCGATCGTCGTCGGCGAAGAGCTCTCGCGCCGCGGGCGGCTGATCGAGGTGGGTGGGCACGAGCAGCTGCTCGACTTGATGGAGAGCGTCGTCACCGCCGCGGGCATCCAATACCACGCCGAAATCGTGCGCGAGAAGGCGATCGCGCGGAAGCTGCTCGAGACCTGTCTGGACGTCGCACGCCGCGCCTACGACAACGAGCTCGAAGCCAAGGATCTGCTCGACGACGCCGAGAAGCAGATCTTCGAGATCTCGCGCATGGACAAGGCGAGCGAGGCAGTCAGCATCGGCGACGTGCTGCACGACACGTTCGACCGGATCGACAAGCTGCGGGAACGCGGCGGACGCCTGACCGGGCTCGGCACCGACTACTACGACCTCGACGACCTCATGGGCGGCCTGCAGTCCGGGGAACTCATCATCATCGCGGCGCGGCCGTCGATGGGGAAGACGAGCTTCGCGCTGAACCTCACGGAACGGGTCGCCAGCCAGAAGGCCGCCGTGGCGTTCTTCTCGCTCGAAATGTCGAAACAGCAGGTGATCCAGAACATGCTGTGCTGCCGGGCGCAAGTCGACGGGCAGGCCCTGCGCAAGGGGCGCATCACGGACCAGCAGTACAAGCGTCTGCAGGACGAGGCCACGCGCCTCTACGAGACGAAGATCTTCGTCGACGACACGCCCGGCATCTCGATCACGCAGCTGCGTGCAAAATGCCGGCGCCTCAAGCAGAAGCACGACATCCAGATGGTCGTCCTCGACTACCTGCAGCTGATGTCGGCGGGCGGTCGCGTCGAGAGCCGCCAACAGGAGATCTCGGAGATCTCGCGCGGGCTCAAGGCGATCGCCCGCGAGTTGGGCATGCCGGTAGTCGCGCTCTCGCAGTTGAATCGCGACGTGGAGAACCGCGATGATCACCGTCCCCGGATGAGCGACCTGCGCGAGTCGGGGGCTATCGAGCAGGACGCCGACGTCATCGTCCTGTTGCACCGGGACGAGTACTACAAACCGACCGAGCAGAACGCCGGTCTGGCCCAGATCATCATCGCCAAACAGCGCAACGGCCCTACGGGCGAGGTCACGCTGCGTTTCTTCCGCGAGTACATGCGTTTTGAGAACTACACGCGCAGGAGTGAGCCAGTGCACTGACCGGATGGCCATGCTGCTCTGCATGGCGGTCCTGTTGCTGGTGGCCTCCTCGAGCGCCCTGCTCGCCCAGGAGGTGGGGCCTCCGAAAGGCACGCGGGTCGACCGGCCTGCGCCGAAGGAAGGGGAAGGTGCCGGCATCAACGAGATGGTGCAGCGCATGCAGGGCAAGCCCGTGCGCGCGATCCTCGTCAAGAAGGCCGAAGCCGACGGAGCCCTGCGCCCGCTCGAAGGCCCGTCGGCAGAGTCGTTCGTGCGCACGCTCCAGACACGCGTCGGCCAACCATTCGAGGCGAGCAAGGTCACGGCGGACTGCCAGAACCTGTGGAACGAACGGCGCATCATCGTGCACGTGTTCGCCGAGGAGGTCGATGCCGAGATCGTGGTCACGTTCTTGGTCGAGAAGGAAGTCGAGATCTACGAGGGCGTCGACTTCGTCGGCCTCAACAGCATCGACCGTCAAACCGTCGACAGCCTGATCGGCCTGCACGCGGATCGGCAGGTGACGCGCACCGAAGCCGAGGCGATGCGCAAGGTCCTCATCGCGCGCTACTGGCGCGACGGCTTCGCTTCCTGCAGCATCGAGCTCAAGGACGTGCCGGTCCCCGACGCCGCGGCGACGAAACCGCAGACGGGGCAACGCCCGCTGCCGCTTCGCCGGCTGCGCTTCCAGATCGACGAGGGCCAGAAGGTGACGATCCAGTCGATCACGTTCATCGGCAACGTCTCGTTCGCAGCCGACCCGATCTTCGGTCTGTTCGGCTCGGACAGCTACCTGGTTCGCGATTCGCACATCCAGAGCGACCCCGCGCGCGGCTTCGTGGCGGGTGGGGCGTTCAGTCGCGAAGTGCTCGAGGAGGATCTCGATCGCCTGCGCCTGTTCTATCGCAGCCGCGGCTTCCTCGACGCGACGGTCGATCTCGGCGACGTGAAGTTCACGCCGGACCGGACGGCCGTCGACATCACGTTGGTCGTCGTCGAGGGGCCGAGGTATCGGATCAAGTCCGTGCACGTCGAACACGTCACCAAGGAGAAGAAGCCCGTGACGTCGCCACCGCTCTACCCGGCCAAGGAGATCGAAGCGCAGCTCAAGGTCCAACCGGGCGAGTACTACGACCACGACCGGCTGCAGCGCGACAGCCTCGCAATCTCGGACTTCTACGGGCGCCGAGGTCACCCGCCGCGCGGCTTTCCGGGCATGGGCTCGGTGCCCGAAGCGTTCGAGATCTTCCAGCCGCCGCGCGAGAATTACGGCGTCGAGCCCGAGGTCGAGATCACGTTCCAGGTCTTCGAGGGTGTGCCGAAGAAACTGCGCGACGTCATCATCCGCGGCAACCGTTTCACGCGTGATCACGTGATCCGCCGCCGCGTGCGCGTCATGCCCGGCGATCGCATCGACATGGTCGAGGTCAATCGCTCGCTGCGCAGCATCGAGCAGACCCGGTTCTTCCAGGACGCCGTCACGCTGCAAGGACCCCGTTTGCAGCTGGAGCCCGTGCCCGGCTCTCCGGACTACGTGAACCTCGCGCTCGACGTCGAGGACGGCTCGACGGGCGAGCTGCGGTGGGGCATCGGCGTCAGCACGGGCCAGGGCATCCAGGGCCAGGTCACGTTCAACAAACGGAACTTCGACCTCTGGAATCCGCCGAGCAGCTGGAACCCGATCACGGCGCTCGGCGAGATCCTCGACAACAAGGCGTTTCACGGCGGCGGCCAGAACCTCGGCGTGCTGCTGGCTCCCGGCAGTCAGTACAGCCAGTTCCAGGTGACCTACGTCGAGCCCGACGTCTTCCGGCAGCACATCGACACGTACGAGTTGCGGCTCAGCACGCAACGCCGGATCCGGCGCCTCACCGACGGCTACACGACGGACGTGCTCGGACTCGACGTGGGCCTGTCGCGCAACCTCACGGACAACTTCAACGCCGGTTTCTCGGTGCGGCAGGAGTCGGTCGAGGTGAAGGACCTGGCCCAGGACGCCTCGTCGCTGGCCTACGACGCGGAGGGGCAGACCGAGCTGCGCGGCGGCCGGATCAGCGCGCGCTACCGCGACTACGACGACCTGGTGCGCCCGACGTCGGGCTTCGAGCTCGGGCTGTCCTTCGAGGTGCTCGGCGGACTGCTCGGCGGCGAAGAGAGTCTCACGAAGATCACGCACACGGGCCAGCTCTACGTGGCACTGCACGAGAACGAGATGAAGCACCGCACCGTGCTGCATCTCGAGCACTTCTTCGGCTACGCGAAAGAGTTCGGCGACAGCAACGACGTGTTCATCACGGAACGCTTCTACATGGGCGGCGACAACCTGCGCGGCTTCGACTACCGCCGCGCGGGGCCGAGCCAGTTCGGCCGTCCGATCGGTGGCCAGGTGCGCTACACGGCCTCCGCGGAGATCTACTTCCCGCTGATCGCGACGCGGCTCGAAAACGAGGTGCGCGACCGCGAGCTCGTGCGCTGGCTCTTGTTCACGGACTTCGGCCTGCTCGGCCTCGACATCGACGATCCGACCTTCCACGAGCTGCGCGCGAGCTCGGGCATCGGCATCCGCATCGAGATCCCGTATCTCGAGGTGCCGATCCAGCTCGACCTCGGCTGGCCCTGGCACTACGAAGAGACCGACGATCGGCGGCAGCTCTTCTTCTCGATCAGCCGCTGAGCGAGACTACGGGTCCAGGACCATGACAGGACGTCCACCGTTTTCCCGCCTGCATCACGAAGTGCTCGTCGACAATCCGTGGCACCGCTACTGCAAGGACCGCTACGTGCAGACCGACGGCAGCGAGGGCGTCTACTACCATGTCGACATGCCCGGCAGCTGTGCAGCGATCCCCGTGTTCGACGACGGTTCCACCGCGCTGCTGCGCGTCTTCCGCTACCTGTTCGGCGCCGAGTTCTGGGAGTTCCCGATCGGCGGCATGCGGGCCGGCGAGGATCCGCTGACCGTGGCCCAGAGGGAGCTGCACGAAGAGGCCGGGCTCGTGGCCCAGTCGTGGACGCCGCTAGGCAGGTTCGCGCCATACAAGGGCGTCTCGAACGAAGTCTGCCACTTCTGGCTCGCGCGCGGTCTGCGCGAAGAACGGCAGCACCTCGAACCGAGCGAACGCATCGACGTGCACCGCATGCCGATGGCGCGCGCGCGGCGGCTGCTGGTCGACGAGCTCTGTGGCGACGGGCAGTCGATGGCGGGTCTGATGCTGCTCGATCGCTGGCTCGCCGCAGGGAATCAGCTGTGAGCGCAGCGGAGCAGAAGCGCGCGTTCCGCGTGACGGTCTACGCGTCGTCGAGCGAACGCGTCGATGCCTCCTACATGGCCGTCGCCGGCGAGCTCGGGCGGTTGATCGCCGAGCGCGGCTGGGACCTCGTCTGGGGCGGCGGCCGCTTCGGCCTCATGGGCGCGCTCTCGCGAGCCGCGCGGCAAGCGGGCGGGCGCACGCTCGGCATCATCCTGCAGGACTTCATCGACAAGAACGTGCACTGCACGGCGGCCCACCGCATGGAGTCCGTCGCCGACATGCGCAGCAGGAAGCAGGGGCTCGACGAGGCCGGTGACGCGTTCGTCGCACTGCCCGGTGGTCTCGGCACGCTCGAAGAGCTGCTCGAGGTGCTCTCGTTCAAGCAGCTCGGCCTCCACGACAAGCCGATCGTGATCCTCGATGCGCGCGGTTACTGGAGCCCGTTGCTGACCATGCTCGACAAGGCGTTCGCCGAGGGTTTCATCCAGCCGCACTTTCGCGGGCTCTACACGGTCGCCGAGACGCCGGCGCAGGCGATCCAACAGGTCGAGAGCACGGGGCCGTGGCGGCCGCGCTCGCGGGATCCGCGCGGTGGTGGCACCTCGTGAGCGTGCGCCCCGAGGACCTGCTGGCCGTGAAGGAGGCGATGCATCGCGCCAGCGAGGTCCTGCTCCGTCATGCCGAGACCGACGTGCCGTTCGAGCTCAAGGATGGTTCCAGCCCGGTGACCGCGGCCGACCGCGAGATCGACGCGCTGTTGCGCGGGATGCTGCCGGGTCCCGGCGACGGTTGGCTGTCCGAAGAGAGCGACGACGACCCGCGCCGGCTCGCGTGCCGCCGGATCTGGATCGTCGACCCGCTCGACGGCACGCGTTCCTTCGTCGCGCGCCGCCCCGAGTACGCGGTTTCCATCGCACTCGTCGTCGATGGCGTGTCGGTGCTCGGAGCCGTCGGCAATCCGGCGTCCGGAGTCAGCGTGGTCGGCGGGCCCGGGCTTGCGCTCGAGGTGCACGGAGATCCCGCGCTGGCCTGGCCCGAACCCGCCGCTCCGTTGCGCGTGCTGGCCAGTCGCAGCGAGTGGAGGCGAGGTGAGTGGGCGCGGTTTCAGGCCGCGATCGCCGTGCTGCCGCAGGGCTCGGTCGCGTACAAGCTCGCGCTCGTGGCCGCAGGCTTTGCCGACGCGACGTGGACGCTGCATCCGAAGCACGAATGGGACGTCGCCGCGGGCGCTGCCCTCGTGGCCGCGGCCGGCGGCGAGGTGTGGCTGCCGCGCGGCGGTCTTGTGCAGTGGAACAGGAGCCGGCCGCTGTTCCGCGGCTTCGCAGCGGCGCGTCCGGGCCTGCGCGCGCGCGTCGAGGCGCTGGTGTCGTCCGCGCGCGACCCCGCGTGAGCGGAAGGGCCGGAGTTCAGTCGCCCGGGAACAGCTCGGCGAACCACCACAGTCCGGCCTGGCTCTGTTGCACCGATCCGCGCGCGCCCGGCGCCGAGCCACGCAGCGATGGCGGCGGCTCGCCGCCGATCGCGATGCTGCGGCAGCCGCTGCGGTCGACGCGTTCGATCAGGTCGCCCTGCCCGACCAGGTGGGCCTGGCCCACGACGACGACGACGAGGCGGTCTTCATGCTCGTCGAGCGCGCGGCGGATGTTCGTCTCGAGAACTTCGTCGCGGTGGGACAGCCGCAGCCGCGGGGTCGGCTCCAGCGCGACGACGGGCAGCTGGTGGTTCTTCGCGAACGCGAGCAGCGAGCGGTAGTGCCAGGGATCGAGCTCGCGGTCGTCGAGCCACGAGCCGTTCCAGCGCGCGCGCATCTGCTGCCGCAGCGACTCCATCGTCAGCTCGCCGGCCAGATACTTGCGCACCTGCGGTTCGTCCTGCAGCCCGATCGCTTCGAGCGCCAGGACCAGACGTCGCCCGTGGTTGTGCAGGTCGTCGAGCAGTTGCAGCTGCAGCGCGTGCAGCCGCGAGCTGCTGTGGTGGTCGCCGAGCCAGAGCACCCTGTTCTTTCCGATCTCGAGCAGCAGCTCCTCGCGCGTCAGCGAACCGCGGAGCTCCGTGCCGACGGCCTCGGCAAAGGCCGCGCGGTATCCCTGCAGCGTGGCCGGCACCGCGTCGTCCCAGGCGAAGGTGGACGGAGTGCATGCGGCCGCAAGCCACATGGCGACAGTGACGGCTCGTCGGTGGTGGGGCATGATGCGCAGAGTCTTCTACCCGGGTTGGTGCCAACATGAACCGCAAGGTCGGCGTGATTCTCTCTGGTTGCGGCTTCCTCGACGGATCCGAGATCCACGAAGCCGTGCTGACGCTGCTGTGTCTCGACGAGCTCGGTGCGACTGCCGTGTGCATGGCCCCGCGTGGGCCGCAGCTGCACGTGGTCGACCACGAACGCAGCGCGCCGTCTGGCGAGAGCCGCGACGTCCTGCGCGAATCCGCGCGCATCGCGCGCGGCAGGATCCAGGACCTCGCACGCGTTTCGGCGCAGCAACTCGACGCCGTGGTGCTGCCGGGTGGATACGGCGCGGCCAAGAACCTCAGCGATTTCGCGAGCAAGGGCGCCGAGGCGAAGCCGCACGCCGACGTCGCGAGGCTGTTGCGCGAGATGCACGCCGCGAAGAAGCCGATCGGCGCGATCTGCATCGCGCCCGCCGTCGTGGCGGCCACGCTGGGCAGGCAAGCGCAGCCCACGCTGACGATCGGAGACGACGCGGGCACCGCGAACGCGTTGACGGCGATGGGGGTCGTGCATCGCAACTGTCCCGTGACCGAGTGCGTCGTCGACGGCAAGAACCGGATCGTCAGTTGCCCGGCCTACATGTTCGACGCGCGGGTCCGCGACGTGGCCGCGGGCATCAGGAAGCTCGTCGCGGCCGTGATGGCGATGGTCGAGGAGGGCAGCGGCACCGGTGCCGCCAGATGACGCGCTCGCTGCAGGGGCGGCGGTGCATCGTGACGGGGGGTGGAACCGGGATCGGCGCCGCGATCGCGTCGTGCCTCGCGGAACGCGGCGCTTCGGTCGCGGTGCTGGGGCGACGCGCGGGCCCGCTGCGCGAGACCGTGGCGGCGCTGAAGCGCAAGAAGGCCACCGCGTATGCGGCCACTGCCGACGTGCGCGATGCGGACCAGGTGCGCAAGGCCGTCGACCGCACAGCAAAGCTGCTCGGCGGCCTCGACCTGCTCGTGAACAACGCGGGTGCCGGCGGCCCCAACGCGTGTTCGTTGCCGGGACCCGATCGCTGGGACGAAGTCGTGCGCACGAACCTCGACGGCGTTTTCTTCACGACTCGCGCCGCGTTGCGTCATCTCGCGGACGGCGGTCGCATCGTGAGCATCAGCTCGGTGCTCGGGCGCTTCGGAGTTCCGGGTTACACCGCCTACTGCGCGAGCAAGCACGGAGTCATCGGGTTCACGAAAGCGCTGGCGCTCGAGCTCGCGCCGCGGCGCATCACGGTCAACGCCGTGTGCCCGGGCTGGACCGACACCGAAATGGCGGCCGCGGGTCTGCAAGCGCTGGCGGCAGCGACGCAGACCGATTTTTCAACAGCCCGCAAGACGGCGCTCGCGGCCGTGCCGCTCGGGCGCATGCTCGCGCCGCGCGAAATCGGCGGGCTCGTCGCGTGGCTCTGTTCGGAGGAAGCGTCGGGCATGACCGGCCAGGCCATCAGCCATTGCGGTGGTCAGGTCATGTGGTGAGACACCGAAAGACGCGTGTCTTTTCCCGTGGCTGGCCCTGGAACCGGGTGGCCATACTGGTTGTCGGCCCGGGGCCTGCTTTCCGATGCGCAACGCTGCACTCGTCGTCGCCGTGATCGCGCTGTCCGCGTGCGCAGCGCACGGCGGCCATCGGGAAGCGCGCGACGCGCCGACACCGCAGGAGCCGCGTCACCTCGACCAGCTCGAGCCGTCGCACCTCGGCATCACCGTGGGCACCGCGCTCGGTGCCGGCAACGTCGATGTCCATGCCTCGGGCACGCCACTCGACGATCGGACCGATGCGTGGTTTCTGAAGCTGTCCGCCGATGCCACGAACGGGGCGGCTCTTCATGTCGAGGCCTGGTCGAGCGACGACGAGCTCTTCTCGGGCATCACGATCAACAACGGCATCAACCCGGCCCCTGGCGCTGCCCAGCTGCAAGGCGTCCAGGTGTTCCCGCACGCGCGTTTGGAGACCTTGCGCGACGCCTGGTTCCACATGCCGCTGCGCATCGGCCTGTTCGTGGACTGGCAGGAGATCGACCACGACCGGGCCGGCGTCGAACGCGATTGGCTCTCGTTCGGACCGAAGCTGCTCGTCGAGCCGACCTGGCGCGTGACCGAGCAGGAACGATGGTCGCTCGATCTCTACGGCCGCGCCGGCGGCGAGCTCGGCAGCGCGTGGTTCAGCGAGGAATACCGCACTGGCGACGACCGCGACTCGACGACCCGGCTGGCGGGCGAGCTCGGTTTCGGAGTGCGCGCGCAGTTCGGCAGCTGGTCCGCCGAGCTTGGTTACCAATTGCACCAGACGACGTTCGGCAAGGTCGACAGCGCGCTCTACGGCGATCGCGACCGCACCGAAGTCCAGCGGCAGCAGATCTTCCTCGGCTTCGCGATCCAGCTCTGAACGTTGTCTCGAGGCGAGTCCTCAGTGCTGGCTCAGGTGCCGGACCTTCTCGCGCCACTCGGCTTCGATGGCGCGGATGCGCTCAGCGGTCATCGGCACCTTGCGCGGCTTCGCCGTCGCGACACCGTTCTCGACCGTGACGTTCGGCTCGAGCGCCTCGAAATAGCCCACGGGTGGCTGGCGATCGTGCGCCATCGCGTGCTCCGGGTTCAGCAGATCGCCGATGGCCACCGCGTCCGCGAGCGTGACCTGCTTGCCTTCGTCGCTGTAGATCGACAGCAGCAGGCGAAGCATGAAGTCGTCGCCCCTGGCCTCGGGGTTGGCCCCGAACGCCTGGTTGATCGCCACGTGAAGCTCCTCGAGATCGAGGTGGCCGTCGTGGTCGGCGTCGGCCGCTTCGACGGCCGGTCGCAGGCGTTGGCCGATGATCGCCGCGCGGTCGTCGTGCACGGGCGCGCGTGCGACGACCCAGTCGTTGAGGCCGAGCAGGTCGAGCATCGCGCAATCGCGCAGGTGCCAGCCCAACACTCCGACACCGCCAGCGATCATCATCGGGAACGGATCCGGCGGATCGGCGATGCGCATCGTCGGCGGATAGGTTTCGGTCGCGAACTTTTGCATGACGCACGCGTGGAAACCGCAGCGCACGCCGACACGGCGGAACAACAACCACATCTGCTGCTGGTCGAACCATCGCACGAGCGGCCGCGCGATCGCCGGCAGCTGCGGCGTGAGCGGCTGCAGACCGTAGGCGCTCATGTCGCGCGTGAGCCAGAGGTGCAACCACCCGACCGTGCTCGCGAGCCCGAGCGCGAGAACGGTCGCGATCGGCAGCCGTGAACCCTGCGCGATGCGCGCGGCCATCGCGGCACAACCGAGCACGCCGAGCGGCACGAGTTGGCTCAGCACGCGGTATTCGAAGTGGTCGCCGCCGACTCGGAGCACGTAGTAGCCGGCGTGCGCGATCACGGTGGCGACCGCGACCGTCGCCGGTACGTTGGCGAGCAGCGCCCGCTGCACGTTCGCGAGGCCGCGCCGGCATTCGACCGCGATCCACACAATGGCGATCGGCAGCCACAACCACGCGCCGTGCTCGAAGCAGAAACAGCACAGGTAACGCAGGCCCGCTTCGGGCCACGGTGTTATGACCTTCGCGTAGTAGGTGTTCGGCAGCCACTCGCCGTAGAACCAGCGCCGCCAGGCGATGTGCGCGAGCACGAGCACGAGCGGCAGCAGGCCCAAGAACTGCCGGCCGGGACGCCGTTCTCGCTGCAACAACGCGGCGAACGCGGTCGCGGCGGTCGCGGCGACCAGCAACAGTCCGTCGGGTCGCGTCAGCGCGGCGGCCGCAGCGGTCGCCGACCAGATGGCGAGCCAGCGCGTGTCGCGGCCGGCCTTGGAGCGGAACGCCAGCACGACCCAGGCGACGAACGCGAGGTTGAACAGGGCCGTCTCGAGGCCGCTCGTCATCCACTGCAGGAACGTGCGGTTGCCGGCGACCACGCCGAGCGCGCACAGCGCGACGACCGGAGGCACGAGCCGTTGCTCGCGGCCGCGCAGCGAGAACGCGGCTCTGGCGGTGATCAGGAGCAGGCCGACGCCACACGCGATGGACAGCACGTTCGCGGCGTCGGGCGGCTCGACGCCGAACAGGGACCAGGTCGCCCAGAGCACGAGAGCCCACAGAAACCCCGTGTAGCCCTCGACAGGCAGGAACGGCGGCGCGTTCCAGACCAGTCCGTGTCCTTCGCGCGCGTTCGCGACGTAGCGGAAGGTGATGAAGGCGTCGTCGCAGAGGAACGCGAGCTGTGCCGCCCCGTAGACGGCGACCACCACCATGACCCCGACCACGAGCCAGGGCCAGCGCGGCGCCGGAGCGGCCGCCGCGCTCGGTGCAGTGGAAGTCATCGCCCGGTTCGCCCCGCGGCGACGACAGCTACAGCGTTTGCGTGATGAAGTTGATGTGCTGGTTCGACACGGCCCACGCCGTGAACGCCGCGTTGAACGTCAGCACCTGGCTGTAGTAGGTCAACCCGACCGCGCTCGGCGTGTTCGGGGCGACGAAGCTGGACACCGAGGATCCGGCGCCATCCGTCGTGCCGCTGAAGATCGCGAGGTTCCCGCCGACCAGCATCACCGGGATGCCGGGGATCAGGAGCGGGCCCCCGGTGTCGCCGAGACCGAGCAGGAACGGACGCGAATTCGTGCCGGTCTGCACCGAGAGGTTCAGCGTGCCGCCCTGCACGATCTGTTCGGGCAGCATCCTGAGCTCGGCTTCGAGCGGCGTGACGGTCTTCGTGCCGAGCTCGAAGTTGTCGATGTTCCAGCCGCCGAGTTGCAGACTCGCATCCGACCTGAGGCGGAACTCGACCGTGACGCTCGCATTGTTGTCCGCCATCGGGAGCGGGTACTCCACGACCTGCCACGCCGTGTCGACGAGGTGGCCGTTCAGTGGGTTGGCCCAGACCTGGATGCCGTTGACGAGGATCCTGGCCTGGTCGTAGATGCCCTCCTCGACGGTCAGCCAACGGCTGAAGCGCAGGTGGACACCGAACCGACCCGTGCAGTTGATGACGGGAGAACGCAGGTAGTTCTCGACGTTGGCGGCGTAGGACCCATTCCAAGTCTGGGTGCCGATCGTGTTGCCGAGGTCGTTGCCGTAGCAGTTGAGGCCCGAGACGGCGGTCTGTGGGTCTGCCCACGCCACACCCCCACTCGTGCCGAACTTGCCGGCCGGATCACCGATTTGCCAGTCGTTCTGCGTGAGAACCTGAGCGCTGGTCCAGCCTGCGGCGCCGCTGTCGAAGTCCTGCAGGTGGAAGCTCACGAACGGGCCCGAGGACGGTGCGCTCGTCGTGTACGAGTACTCGCCGCTCGCAGGCAGCCGCACCGTCGTCGTGCCGTTGTGCACGGCTTCGATGTGGTAGGTCACCGAGCCGCTCAGCTGTCCCGGCAGCATGGCGCGATACCCGTCCAGGCCGCCATTGGGGTGCATGTTGCGGATCACGGTGCCGGCACCGGCGTTGTAGACCAGGCGGATCGCCGTGATCGCGCCACCCGAAACGAGCGAGGCCGTGCAGTTGACGATGCGCGGCGTGAGGCGCGCGGTCGTGTTCGGCAGCGGCGAGTGCACGATCGAGATTACCTGGATCTGCGGGTAGGGCAGGTTCTTCTGGATCGCCGCCGAACTCAGCTGTGCGTAGTGCGGCGTTCCGTTGAGCAGGTTGGCGTCGTCGTCGTCGGCGATGAACACCTCGCGCACGGCGCCGACCTGGTCCGTTGCGTCCGCGATGATCGACCCGATGACCGTGTCATTCGAGATCAGCACCGCCTGCGCAGTGCCGAACGCCCCGCGCAGCGCCTCGCGGTAGCGCCAGGCAAAGCCCATCCAGACCTGGCCGGCCGTGTGCACTTCGGCGCCCGTCTGCGGATACATGCGCGTGTTGTCGCCACGCCGCAGCGCGACGCCCGGCGTCTGGAAGCCGCTGCCGAGCAGCACCGTGTCCTCGATGTACATCCCGATGATGTCGCCCCAGCCTTCGCTGAGACCGTCACCGGTGGCGTTGCTGATGCCGCCGTAGCGATCGTCCAGGCCGTGGCCCCATTCGTGCTCGATGACGGTCGAGAACGCGAGGTTCGGGCAGCCGCCGCCCTCCGAGTAGTAGTTGACGGTATTGCCCGAGTAGAACGCGTTGCACGTGCCCGTCACGTTCACGAACGGCGAGATCAGGCTTGCGGTTGCCATCTGGGACGTGTTGCCGACGATCGTGCGCGCCCACTCGTTGGCCTTGTCGATGAAGTGGGCGCAGTTCGTGTGGGCGGCTTCGTTGCCGGTCGATGCCGACGTCAGCAGCTGGATCGTCGTGTTGACGCCGGGATTCACCGTGACCAGGGCGCTCGGCGGGAGCGAGCCACTGATCGGATTGAAGTGGGTGCCGTCGAGCGCGCCGACCGTGATGTTGACCGGGGCGGCGATGTCGATCGTGAACTGACCGTTCGCGTCGGTCGTGCGCGCACCGATGCCAGGCACGTTGAGCACGATGCCGCGCAGCGGGATGTTGTTGAGCGCGCTGTAGCCGTCATCGTCCGAGCGGGTCCATGCCATCAGCGTGACGACGGTCTGGATCGGGGGTGTGCTCGTCGCCGGGACCGCGATGGGGGCGCGACCATGAGTGCCCAGCGTGCAGCCCGGAATGCCGCAGTCGTGCTTGTCGTTCTGGTAGTGCAGCATGGCACCGGTCAGGGCGTCGATGTAGCAGCGGCCGATCCGCCCATTGCCGTTGCGGTCGATGTTGCTGACCTGGACTTCCCAGGAGAGGTAGAAAGGCGCCAAGGCAGGAGCATTGATGTCGCCCCAGATCACGAGCTGCGGCGCTCTCGCAGCGACGGGCTGCTTCACTTCGGTGGGGGTCTCGCCGAGCGCGAGCCACGCGTTGGCGACGGCAACCTGTTCGGCGATGACGGGAGTGACGTTGAAGTTCGCGGGGATCGGCCAGGCGCGGCTGCCCAACATTGCGACGCGGCCGTTCATGTTGATGCGGACGTCGGCCCGGCCCTCGATGACCGGCAGGCCGCGGAAGAACTGATCGAAGACGAACGACCAGGTGCGACCCATGCGGCCCGAGCAAACCTCGCGGAACGTCGAGGTACCGAGCCCGAGCAAGTCGGACTGGTCCTTCAGCAGTTGCAGCGCGTGCTGGCGTGCATGCTCGAGCGTGTTCTCGTTCCAGTTCTGCAGCTCGAGGCCGGGGCCGTAGATCGCGCTCGGCGTGCCCGTGGCGGCGCACCACTGCGTGATCCAGGTATCTCCGTTCGCTCGGAGGAATTCCGCCATGGCGGCCTTCGGCGACGGCAGTTCTTGACCGGGATCCTGGGAGAATAGAGAAACGGCGAGCCCGAGACTCGCGACGAGCGACAGTGTGCGCATGAGGACTTGACCTGGTCGGGACTTGTGCCGCGGCGACGGTCGGGGGACAGGCGCAGCGGGTGGACAGTGACCGTCTCGAGGGTGAGCGAGACGAACGGGATGGGGCGAGCGCCGGTGAGTAGACGCGCACCTCCACGGGTGGTCAACCCAGCACTTACCCCCTGTTGCGGAATTGGCACTGCATCGGAAGGTAACTGCGTGCGGACGCGACCCGGTAGCCCGTAAGCGCCGCGTCTCCGATCCGCGATCGAGCCGTCATCTCTCCGTTCTCCGTCATCTCTGCGAGCCGACGCGGTTTGTGTCGATCCCTCAGGAAGTCTCGGGGACCTGGTGCGGCAGCGGTGGCGTCTGCATGGCCCGGAGTCCGTCGCGAGAGGCTACGCCGCCGCGATGGGGACGACTTCGCTTTCTGCGGCCTGCGGGTCCGAGCTTCTGCGGACGCCGGCGTCGTGCAGCGGCCGTACGCTGCCGAGGACGCTGTCGCGCCGGCGCGCACTCACGCTCGACCGGGGCGTCGGGTCCAAGGAGGTCAGCGATGATCACTACTCTCTTGGCGATGATCACGGGGATGGCGGCCGGCACCGCGATGGCGGGCCCGCTCGGCGGCGTGCTGGGCACGATCCTCGGCCTCGGCTTCGGGATGACGTGGTGCGGCGTTCGCGATGCGGTTGCCCGAGCGCAACCTGGTGCCGAACTGGTGCACGAGTACCTGAGCGTGTTGTGCGTGCCGACTGGCCAGGTCGCCAGCGCAACCTACGTCCGGGAAGCTGCGACAGGGCGTTGGCTCGACGTCGCGCGCTGCAGCCTCTGCACGCCAGAGGACCAGATCGGCTGCGCGAAGAGTTGCCTGCACCTCGTGCGCGACTCGTTGCCGCCGCGGCGGCACCCGGTGGTGACGGGTCCCGCGACGAGTGCCTGAGGTCGGCAGTCCGGGTTGGCGCCCGGCTGCGGCGGTCTTCGAGGTGAGCGGTTTTTCCTGCACCCTCCGGGGCTGTTCGTGGATTGTGGCGGCGTGTCCTCCCGCACGATCGAACACCAGGACGTCGTCCGCCTCGTGCAGCAGCACCAGGTCGAGGTGTGGCGCTACCTGCGGTTCCTCGGTGCGTCGAACGAGCTCGCCGACGACCTCGCGCAGGAGACCTTCCTGCAGCTGTTGCGCGCGCCGTTCGTCGAACGCGCGCCGGCGGCAACGGCGACCTGGCTGCGCACGGTGGCGCGCAGCCTCTACGTGAAGTCGTTCCGCCGCCCGCCGTTTCTGTTGGCCGAAGTCGAGACGATCGAAGCCGCGTGGACGGGCTTCGCGCGCGACGACGCGGGTCACGAGAGTCTCGAGGCGCTGCGCGACTGCGTGCAGCAGCTCGACGGCCGCGCGCGCGAGGTCGTGCGGCTGCACTACGAGGAGCGCCGTTCGCGGCGCGACATCGGCGAGCGGCTCGGGCTCGGCGAAGACGGCGTCAAGTCGCTGCTGCGGCGCACGCGTTCGATCCTGCGCGAGTGCGTGGAGCGTCGGAGGGAGGGGGCATGAACGACTCCGGAGGGCGCATGAACGATTGGGACGATCGCGTCGTCGATGCCTCGCTGCAGGAGCTGCACGGCAGCAAGCCGCCGGACCTGTCGGCGCGCGTGCTGCTTGCGCTGCAGGAGGAGCAGCGTGGACCGCTGCCGACGCTGCGCGAACCGCCGCCGCGCCGGCGCCGCGCCGTGCGGCTGGTGGAAGCTCTGCTCGCTGCCGCGGCGGTGATCGCCGCCGCCTGGTATCTCGGCGCAACCATGGCGGAGCCGCCCGCGCAGTCGCAGCGGACCGAAGTGGCCGCCGTCGAGCTCGAGATCGACGTGGTCGAAGGCACGCTCGAGTGCGTCGACATCCGGCCCGGTCGCGCCACGGTCCGCCACACAGCACCGGCACTCGCGACGTTCGCGGCGTTTCCGGGCAATCGCCTGCGATGCGAAGCCCGCTGTCTGGCCCAGGTCGGTCCGTTCGGCTCGTGTGTCGCCGAACCACACACGGAATTGGAGGTGAAGTCGATGGAGTGCTCGCGCAAGCAGGGTGTGTTGGTGGCGTCGACGTTGACGATCGGCGTGATCACGGGTGCCGTGACGTGGCACGCGTTCACGCGCACGGACGTGGCCGCCGCCGGCGACGTGTTGCGGCTCGAAGCCGCTCCCGCTGGTGAGTCGGGTGCCGCGATGCTGGCCGAGAACGAAAGGCTGCGGCAACGCCTGCGCGAGCTCGAGCGCCAGAACGACGAGCTGCAGACCCAGGCCTCGCGCACGCAGGCACCTGCTGCGCCACCCGTCGAAACGGCGAAGGAGCCGCCGCCGGAACCGGCCGCGACGCCGCCGATCGCGATGGCGTTCACGGATCCGAAGTTCGACGCAGCGCTCGCGGCGATCGACTGGAAGCTCATGGGCGACGTCACGAACGAGATGGGGCCCCTGCTCGCGCAACTGGCTGCGATGGCCGACCAGATGAAGAACGGCGAGCTGTCCAAGGAGGGCATGGCGCTGGCCGTCAAGATCACGGAGCTCAACGGCAAGCTCGTCGCGCAGGTGCCCGCCATGTTGAAAGCCGGGCTGCCTGGTTACGAGGCGAACGGCGCCTACACGCATCCGCTCGTCACCGCGAACACACTGTCGAGCACGCTCGCCGCGGCGGGCCAGCCGTTGACCGACGCACAGCGCGCGGCGATGAGCGGGCTCGTGCGGGCGTTCAGCGTCGAGAATCAGTCGATCGCCGATACCTCGCACGACTTCGGCCTCGAGTATCTGCTCGCCGAGACGGAGATGAAGGAGCGTTTCTACAAGGAGATGTCGACGCTGCTGACGCCCGAGCAGTACCGGGCGATGTATCCGGAAGGGTCGCAAGCCAACGACGGCGTGAGCCTGTTCGGGACCGGCCTCGTGACGCGCCCCTACACCAGCGCCGTGCCGGCTGCCAACGCGGCCGATTTCGCGCGCATCGCGAGCAACAAGCTCAGCGAATCGATCGGGTTCGACGAAGCAACGGCAACGCAGGTGCGAGGCGTCATCGAACGCATGACCGCGGCGTCACCCGAGCTGTGGCGGGATCCCGCCGACGCGGCGGAGACGCGCTTGAACTTCCTGAAGCGCGGGCGCACGCCGGCCGCGCTGCGCCGCCAGATCGAAGTGATGCGCGAGATCGAACGCACCGTGCCGCTGACGCCCGAGCAGAAGAAGCAGCTGCGGGCGATGAAGAAGATCCTCGTGCCGCTGCCGAGGCGTTAGCTACACGACGGCATTGCGCGTGGCCATCTCGCGGAACCACCGCGTGCTGAACTTCGGCGTGCGCTTCAGCGTCTCGGTGTCGACGCGATACAGCCCGAACTTCGGCTGCATGCCCAGGAACCACTCGACGTTGTCCATCGTGCTCCAGTGGAACCAGCCGCGCACCGGCACACCCTCGGCCGTCGCTCGCTGCAACTGCGTCAGGTAGGCTCGCAGCCACACGATGCGGTCCGTGTCGAAGCCCTCGGCGTCGCCCTCGCCGGTGGTCGGCATGCCGCTCTCGGTCACGAAGATCTCCTTTGCGCCCCAGACGTCGCGCAGCAGGCGCGTGCCCCAATACATCGCCTCGGGACCGAAGTTGAACACGACCGAGCCGTTCGACCCGGGATAGATCACGCGCGGATGCGTCGGCTGGAACGGCCGGTAGGGCCAAGGCGTGAACGCGCCGCCAGCGACTACCTTGTAGCCGGGCGCGGAGTCGGATGCCTGCACGTAGGCGTGCGTGAAGTAGATGTTCGTCCCGATGAAGTCGATCTGTCTGCCGATGATCCTCAGGTCCTCCTCGGTGAACCTCGGCGCGTCCGAGCCGAGCTTCGTGAGGAACGCGTCCGTGTACTTGCCCTCCGCGATCACGGTCATGTAGCCCGCGTTGAACTCCCGCATGGCCGTCGCCGCCGCGCGGACGTTCTCGGGCGTCTCGATGATGGGGGCCGTGCTGATGATCTGCTCGGCCGGGCCGACCTTGGTGCCCCGACTGCCTTGCGCGCGGATCGCCTGAACGGCGAGGCCGTGGCCGAGCACGTGGTGGTGGCGGACCTGGCTCAGCAGATGCGGCGGCAGTTTGAGGCCGGGGGCGGCGCGTCCTTGTCCGTGTCCGAGCTCCACGAACGTCGTCATCTCGTTGAGCGTGACGAAGTACTGCACGCGATCGGAGAGCTTCTTGGCCATGTAGCCCGCGTAGTCCGCGAACAACTTCGCAGTGTCGCGCGCCAGCCAGCCGCCACCCCGGTCCTGCAGCGCCTGCGGCAGGTCCCAGTGGAACAGCGTCGCGAACGGCTCGATGCGCGCAGCCCTCAGCTCGTCGACGAGGCGGTCGTAGAAGTCGACGCCCTTCTGGTTCGGTTGTCCGGTGCCGTTCGGGAAGATGCGAGGCCAGCAGATCGAGAAGCGATACGCATTCGCGCCGATGACCTTCATCGACTGCACGTCTTCCTTGTAGCGGTGGTAGTGATCGACGGCGACGTCACCGGTGATGCCGCCGCCGGCCCTGCCCTGCTCGTGCAGGAACGTGTCCCAGATCGACGGACCCTTGCCGTCCTCGTTCCAGGCGCCCTCGACCTGGTAAGCCGCGGTCGACGTGCCCCAGTAGAAGCCGTCGGGGAATCGCAGCGGTGCGTGGGGACTCTTCGACGCTTCGATGGTGGGTGCCGTCGCCGCGCAGCCGGCCAGCGTCGAGGCCGAGAGCCCGACGGCCGCCGCGCCGGCCGATTTCAGAAAGTCACGTCGCGGGAGGTTCCTTCTGCGCATGGTGCCTGCTCCTGGAGGTTCATCGCCTGGTGTTCTGCTGTGCAACGCTTCGCGCGCTCCGCCGTGTTCCCGTCGCGAAGGGCTGCGCGGTCGGGTCGCCGTACGTTGGCTTCGGCGTTCAGGTATTGCGCCAGGTTCCCCTCGACGCAGCCCGGCGTTCGCCCGAGGGTACGATCCCCATTACCCGCCCCGGTCTTCTCGTTCGGAAGGCGCAGCGGGAGCGTCACATGACTCCGCTACCGTTTCGCTCGCGACTCGAGGAATACGAGAAGCAGGCAGACCAGCTGCTCGACGGTTTTCTGGCCGGCGACCAGCAGGCGATCGACCTGTTCCATCACCATCTGCCGCGCTTCCTCGACGAGAGGATCCCGTGGAAGCCGAAGGCCCTCTCCGCCGAGGAACTGCGCAGCGCGACCGTCGACCGCGAAGACGCGCGTCTGGCGCTCGCGCGTTTCTACGGCTTTCGCGATTGGCGGGAGCTCGCGCGGTGGGTCGTCGAGGTCGGCCGCGCCGATTCGGCGGTCGCGCGGTTCGAGTCGGCCGTGGAAGCGGTCGTGAACGGCGACGCGGTCGCGCTGCGCAATCTGCTGCTGGGACACCCCGACCTGGTGCGTGCGCGTTCGACCTACGTGACTCCGCACGACCCGCCGATGCATCGCGCGACGCTGCTGCACTACGTCGCGGCCAACGGCGTGGAAGGGTGGCGGCAGAAGACGCCGAAGAACGCCGTTGTGATCGCGAAGATGCTGCTCGACGCGGGCGCCGAAGCCGACGCGCTGGCGGACATGTATGGCGGCGAGTGCACCACGATGAGCATGCTCGTGTCGAGCGCGCACCCGGCGGCGGCCGGCTTGCAATCGGCGCTCGCGGAGACGCTCATCGATGGCGGAGCTTCGGTGGCGCGCTGCGGCAAGGGGAAGTGGACTGCACCGCTCGCCGTGGCGCTCGCGTTTGGCTACGCGGACACCGCGCGCACGCTGGTGCGGCGCGGCGCGGCGGTGGACAGCGTCGATCTGGCCGCAGGTTTCGGGCGGCTCGAGGACGCGCGACGGTTGCTGCCGGCTGCGAGTGCTCTCGAACGCCACCGCGCCGTGGCGCTCGCCGCGCAGCACGGTCACGTGGAGGTGCTGAAGCTCCTGCTCGACGCCGGCGAAGATCCCAACCGCTACAACCCGGAAGGGAACCACGGCCATTCCACGCCGCTGCACCAAGCCGTGTGGGCGGGCCACGAAGACGTCGTGCGCGTGCTGGTGGAACGGGGCGCGAGACTCGACATCAGAGATACGATCTGGAATGGGACTCCGCTCGGCTGGGCTGAGTACGGCGGGCGCACGAAGGTCGCCGAGTTCCTTCGCGGCCGTGGCGCGACGCGAGGGAACTGAGGCCATGTGTGGAAGTGGCGGTAGTAGAGATCGAGCGCAAGCGCGAACAGGGCAGCGACCCAGACCACGGCGAGACACGAGCACCACCACTATTCACAGATGGGCGACTTCTCGCGACCCAACCCTGCGAGCGCACTCTGCACATCGATGCGATACAGGAAGCCGTCGCTCAGCAAATGCATGACGCCACCTCGTCCGACAACCCGGTCCGCTGCGAGCCTGTGCCCCTTCTCGTTCTGAAGTTCGAGCTCCGCCAACAACCTCGGGTTCCCGTCTTCGTCCAGCGCAAAGAGTGCGCAGGCATCTCGATCTTTGTAGCGGCCGCTGAAGAGTGCGTGGCCTGCCGCGACCGCGAACGCGCGGCTTCCGTGCACCGGGATCTTCCAGACCGCGGCGACCTTGCGGTGGTGCAGACGCACGAGCGGGAACTCCGTGTAGTAGTAGAGCCACACGTCCTCCTCGGACTCGACGTTCAGCGCGTAGCAGTCACAGATCGCGTCGAGGCCGGCCTCCTGCTGGAACTCGTACACCTTGGCACCGGCCGAGTCCCAGGCAACCAATCCCGAGGCACCGACGCCACTGCCGAAGACGCCTTCGTCGAAGAAGCTCGTCCAGATCGTCCCGCCGGCCGTTGCCTGCACCGATGCAATGCCGTCGCCGAGCAGGATCTCGCGCGCGAACTTCCCGTCGCGGGTGTAGACGCGCCCGTTCTTCTCGAAGTCGTCGGGCCCCTTGCCGTGAGAGCGCGCGCAGACGAGCAGCAACTCGCCCGGCAGCGGTTGCACAGCGTGGATGTTGAAGCGTTCCCCCTCGATCACCACGTCGAGGACCGGCTGCGACCCGGACAACCCGACGACGCGATAGTTCTGCGGCTGGTGGGGGACGGTCTTCGCGAACGTCGCCCCGCCAGGTTGCTCGACCCGATAGTCGAGCGGCTTCTGCGCGACGACGAAGTACGTCACTGCGTCGGGGCCGACGTTGAACGCGACGAGCTCGCCATCCCCGATCACCGGAGCGAGAGGCGCCACAGGCGACAAGCGAATGGATCGCTTCATGGGGGCACTTCTGTGTCGCGCAGCTGCGAGTCGCGCGGCGCGTCGATCTCGCGACCTCCGGCGGTCCGCTCAGCCGCGAGCCGCGCTTCCGCGCCGCTTCGACAACCAGACGAACGGCAGGCCCACGAGCATGATGGGAGCAGCGAACAGGATGACCAGGAAGTAGCCGGCCTTGGCGGGCCAGCTCGGTGCCGGGTCGAACCAGAGCTTGTGCCACAGCGCTCCGCATCCGTTCGCGAACCATCGGATGTTCACGAACTCGATGTAGGGCGTGTAGCGGCCAGTATCCCAACCGCACTTCGCGCAGTAGTAACGGAGCGGGTCGACAGGTGAGAGGCAGCCCGGACACACGGGCGTGCCGACATCCTCGGGCGCTTCGGCCATTGGTTGCTTGCCTCGTTGATGGTGTTGATGCTGAGACACGGGCGCCGGTTCGAGCGCCCGTTGCCTCTATGTGGTGTTGGTGCGTGAACCGAAGTGGTGATCGAAGAGCACGCGGGCACGGGCATGCCCCTCTTCGGTCAGCACGACTGACTTGGCTTTGCTCTTGGGATCCTCGATCCATCCACGACGGAACAAGCCGTCGAGCAGGCCCCAATCGAAGCCCTTCCATGCCCTGACGACTCCGTGATCCTCGAACGCGGTCAGGGTGAGCAGGGCCATCACGACCTCCTCGGCCTTGTTGCGATCGAAGTCCATGTCACTCACGTGGCCAACGTCTCTGTCGTGAAGGGTCAGCCAGCATCATCACCGTCGGACCTCCACTGCGCCAGATCGTCCACCGGGCGCGGCAACCTGCCTTCGAGCCACTTGGCACAGTCGGCGGGGCTGAACGCTGCCCCGTCGCCTTCGACCAACCACGACAAGAACTGGTCCGGGCCTCCGTTCATGTAGGGGGGAGGAGAGACCGGCATGAAGACAGTCGGGAGGCGGTCTTCTAGGGACAGGTAGTTGAGCACGTGGCCGAGTTCCTGCACGACTCGCCACGCCAGCGGATGGTCGATGTCGAGCGCGAACTTCACCCACCATCGGCCATTCGTCATGCGACCGTGGCCGATCGAGTCCCTGCCGGCGGGCAGTTGCATCGCGGGCAGGCGTTCGAGGAAGGCCAGCAACTTGTCGAAGTCTGCGTCTGCGCTCATGGCTGGCTCACGCTTGGCCGTTCCGTCGACGTACGCGGCTCGTGGTTCTCGCGGCTGGTCAGGCGCCGTCGAGGCGCTTTCGCAGCATCCTAATCGCCTTGGCCCGGCCGGGGTTCTGCGCATGGCCTCGAGGCGGCGAATCTCTCGCTCGAGGTCATGACGCGCTCGCACACCGGTCCGGCGCGCCGCAACAGGATTGGGCGCTCGGCGCGGTTGCCTGATCAGCGCCCTGCAAGCGACGCGAGGCAACTCAGCATGTCGCTTGGCACCGGCGCGGAGAGATGCAGTGCCCTTTCGTCGCGCGGATGCAGGCAGCGCAGTTCGCTCGCGTGCAGCATCTGGCGTCCCGTCGCGAACTGGCCCGGCCAGGAAGGGTCGCCGCCAGTCTTCAGATGCGCGACGTATTCGAGGTAGCGCGCGTCGCTCTGACCGTAGAGCTTGTCGCCGACGATCGCATGCCCGATGTGCGCGAGGTGCACGCGGATCTGGTGCGTGCGTCCCGTTCGCGGCTTCACGCGCAGCAGCGTGTGTTCGTCGAAGCGACTCTCGACCGTGATCTCGGTTGCTGCGGCCCGGGCTCCGCGCGTGCCCGCCGCACACACGGCGCGCCGCGCGGCGACGAGACTCAGCGGCGCGGGACCGATCGGCGCATCGATGACCATCGAAGTGCCCGCAACCTGCCCGTGCACGATCGCGAGGTAGTCCTTCTGCACGGTACCCGCTTCGAACTGGCGCTGCAGATGCTGCGTCGCACCGGCGTGGCGGGCCAGCAGCAACACGCCGCTCGTCTCGCGGTCGAGCCGGTGCACGAACGCGAGCGGCACGCCGTTCGCGCCGGCCGCTGAGAGCTCGTGCAGCAGCGCGGGCGCGAACGCGGAAGTCTCGTGCGCGACGAAGTGGGCGGGCTTGTCGACGGCGAGCAGGTCCTCGTCGTCGTGCAGGATCGGGATCGAGGCGCGCGGCAGCGCAGGCGTCGGCGCCGGATGGAACGCGATCAGGTCACCGGCCCGCAGCACTTCACCGTTGGCCACGCGCGCGCCGTTGCGCAGCACGCGGCCGCTCTCGATCTGCTCGCGCCAGGCGTCACCGCCCAAATACGTGAACCGCTCCGCGAGCCATGCGGCGACTTCTCGACCCGCCGCGAGCGCGGGCACGCGCGATTGCAGAACCGGTTGCATCGGCGGGGAAAGTAGCCTGCACGGGCACGACGCCAAGGTTGGGCACGCCGGCGTCGGCTAGAACTACGGCATGAGGTCACGTCTTCTGCCCCGGCTGCTGGCCTTGCTCGCAGGTCTCTCGGTTGCCGCAGCGCCCGTGTTGCGCGCGCAGGCCCCCGACACGGTGCGTGTGCTCGAGCTGCGCGGCACGCCCTACGAACGCGGCGTGCAGCACGGCACGGCGTTGCGCGCGGAGATCGCGCAGATGCTCGAGCGCTGGGATCGCGAGCTGCAGCGCGAACACCATCTCGCGCTGCCGGCCTTCGTCGAGCGCTTCCTCGCTGCAACGAGCTACGACGCGGCGACGCGTCGCTGGTTGCCCGAGATGCTCGACGAGGTGCGCGGCATCGCAGCCGGCGCCGGGCAGCCATACCCGACGATGTTCGCGTGGCAGCTCATCGACGAGGTCTGGGCGCAGGCGCCGTCGATCCTGCGCGAGAAGTGCACGTCGATCGGCGTCGACCGGCGTCCCGGCCAACCGACGATCACGGCACAGAACCTCGACCTGCCGCGGTGGTATCACGACTTCCAGTGTGTGCTGCGCCTGCGCGACGAGAGCCGCGGTCTGCAGCAGCTCGTGGTCACGATCCCGGGCCTCGTCGCGGCAGCTGGCATGAGCAGCGCGCGGATCGGGGTCGCGGTGAACACGCTGTTGCAGTTGCGTCCGTGCCGCGATGGGTTGCCGGTCGCGTTCGTGGTGCGCGGCCTGCTCGCGCAGCCCGACCACGGTGCAGCGCTCGCGTTCCTGCGGCGCGTTGCGCACGCGTCCGGCCAGAACTACACGGTCGGAGGACCCGACACGGCGCCGGGCTTCGAGTGCTCGGCGGGCAAGGTGGTGCAGTATCTGCCATACGCGGGGGCGACGTTCACCTGGCATACGAACCACGCCCTCGTGAACGACGACTTCGAGCCGGGTTACCGCGAACGCGCGAGCGAAGGCGGTTTCGATCCGTTCGTCGGCCGGAGGCCGTGTCCGCGCTTCGAAGTCTGCAGGAAGCAGCTCCCCGCGGACAGCAGGCCCGACGTCGCGACGGTGAAGGCGCTGCTGGCGTGCCGCGACGGGCCGGTGTGCAACGACGGCACCTGTGCGTGTGTCGTGATGCTGCTCGGCGAGACGCCGGAGCTGCACATCAGCAAGGGCGGCAGCGACCGGGCGCCGTTCACGGTGCTGCGCTTCGATCCCTGACGGACGCCGTCACCAGCGGATCGTGTTGACCTGTCCCGCGGCGAGCTGCAGCGGCATGCGGCCGACCTCGACGTCGCCGCGCAAGAACACCGCGGCCGCGGCCCCTTCGCCGAGCGACAGGATCTCCGAGCGCCCGTCGGCGATCTGCGCGAAGCGGGCCGTCCTCGCGGTCTCGCCGCGCATGATGCGCAGCAGCATCGCCTTCCCGCTGGCGTCGAGCACGCGCACGCTGTCGGCGCGGTCCAACGGCGCCGCGAGCTCGACCTGCAAGTGCATGCGGCGATCGACCTGCAGCACGAACGCGAGTGGATCGATGCCGGGCTCGATCATGCGTCCTGCGAACATGATCTCGTCGCCGCTCGCGCAGACCTCGACGCCTTCGGTCGGCACGTTGGCGAACGTGAACTCGCCGCGCGCATTCGTGCGCATCGAGGCTCCGACGGCCCACTCGTCGCGAGTGCCGTCGGCGATCTGCACCTCGAGGGCCGGTCGTTGCAGCTTCACGTTGACGCCGCCGATCGCCGTGCCGTCGCGCGCGACGACGCGGCCGCGCAGCTCGGCGAACATCGCGGTCGAGAAGCGCAGCTCGACGTTCTCGCTGCCCGCCTGCACGCCCTCCTGCGTGACGGCGGCGAGTGTGCTGGGCTCGAGCGCGCGCACGACGTAGGCGCGCTCCGACAACCCGTCGATGCGGAACGCGCCCGCTTCGTCCGTGAGAACGAACGCCCAGAACGGCCGGTCCTTTCGGCCCAGCATCGTCTCCGCGAGCAGCGCGTCGTGGTCCCAGCCGACGAACAGCGGGTCCGCGATCCAGACCTTGGCCCCGGCGACCGGATGTCCAGCTCGGTCGAGCACGCGGCCGCGCATCGCGAGCGGTGCTTTGCCGAGTTGCAGCACGACGCGCGCAGGCCAGATGGGTTTGCCCGTCGCGTCGCGCTCGGGAACGAACACGGCGGGCTGCATGCCGGCGGCCACCGCGGCGAGACGCGCGAGGTCGCGGCCCTTGCCGAGATCGATCGTGAACGCGCCGTGCGCGTCGCTGATCGAGACTTCAGAACCGGCGCTGACGCGCGCGCTGGCGACGAAGCTGCCCCACGTGTCGACGACGAGACCCTCGACGAGGGTTGCGCCGGCCTTGGGCCGTTCGAGCACGAACTCGAGCAGGTCGTTCGTGGCCGCGGGCATCGGCTGGAAGCGAGGCAGGTAGCCGCCGAGCGTGGCGGACAACGACGCGTCGGCCACGGCCGGCAGGTCGCGCAGGCGGAAGCGGCCCTCGTTGTCGCAGGTCGCGCGCCAGTGTTGCGTGATCGAGTAGTCGAGCAGGATGCCGAGGTCGGCGCCGAGGTGGGCGGGCAGATGCACCGTGAGCGCCGCTCCTGGCAGCGGGGTACCGGCGTTGTCGACGACGCGTCCCGCGAGCTCGATGCGCGGCGCGATGACGACCGTGCTCTGCTTGTCGGGTGCGACGCGCGCGGAGCCCGCGAGCACGGTGGCCCAGCGCGGATCGATCGCGACGACCGTGTCGGCGCCGGGAGGAACCGCGAGCTCGAACGCGCCACCGAGGTTGCTGAGCGTGCGCAGCGCCTCGCTGTCGCGTGCGCTGTCGCGTGCGGGACCGCGTGCGCCAGCGGTCTTCACGGCGAGCTGCACGCCGGCGATGCCCGTGCCGCGCACGTCGACGACGCGCCCGCGCAGCTGCCGCGGCGACGCCGCGGTTTCGGCCGATGTCGTGGTCGTGGCCGCGTCCGGCGCGGGTGCCCGCTCGAGCGGGGCGGCCGCGGACGCGTCGCCGATCGCGGAGACGGCGGCCTTGGTGTTCGCGGACGACGAAGCGGTCTCGTCGCGGCGTTCGAGGTTGGGAGCCGTCGGCCATTGCCAGACGAGCACGGCGACCGCGATCGCGGCGGCAGAGAGGGTGAGTTTTCCGAGTGCGTTCACGAGCGGGACTCCGAGCAGCAGGGAAGGTGCGAGCCGCAGCCGCAGCAGCGGTGCGAGGGCAAGTTGCCAGCGGTGGCCATGCGATCGCGCGAGTGCTTGGCGCAGCAGCGCCAAGGCGCGCTGCAGGCGGCTGTGCACGGTGGCGACCGGCACCGCGCAGAGGCGCGCGATCTCGCGCGGCCGCAGGTTCTCGAAGAACCGCAGCAAGAGGCACGTGCGGTAGGGCTCGTCGAGCGCCAGCACGGCGGTCACGAGCTCGCCGTGCACCTCGGCCTTCACGACGACGTCGACGGTCGACGGCACGGCGGCGGCGGGCGTTGCATTCTGTTCGCGGACGGTGCGCGCGCGTTCGGAACGGTGCGTGTCGCGCGAGCGACTCAGCAGCACCGTGCGCAGCCAGCCGCGCAGCGGACGGCCGGCAGCGGGTGGGCGCTCGATGGCCGTGCGCAGCGTCTCCTGGACGAGGTCTTCGGCGTCGTGGCTGCGCGCGACGAGCTGTCGCGCGAGGCCGCTGAGCCAGCGGGTCTCGGCGAGCAGCGTGTCGAGGTCGAAGCGCGGGGTCATGTGCGCATCAGACACGGAGCCGGGGCCGGTTTTGATGCAGCAGGGTGCGGATTTCCTGTCGGTAGCCGCGTCTCGTGTCGCGGCCGGGAGCTTCTGGTCCGCCGTCGTGCGAACGCGTGCCAAGCTGCGCTGGCTCAGGCATGATGCCGCAGTGAGCACATTGGACGGTCCCGGCAAGCTGTCGACGCACGTCGAGGTGGCGGCGCTGTCGCTCGGCGTGGCGGTCGTGCTGCTCGGCGTCAAGTTCTGGGCCTGGCTGGCGACCGGTTCGCAGGCCGTCTTCAGCGACGCGCTCGAGTCGATCGTGAACGTGGCCGCGGCGATGGTCGCGTTGTTCGGCCTCGCCTACGCGGGCCGGCCAGCGGACCGCGACCATCCGTTCGGGCACGGCAAGATCGAGTTCTTCTCGGCGGCGTTCGAAGGCGGGCTCATCTTCTTCGCGGCGCTCGTGATCCTGTGGCAGTCGGCGGACCGGCTGCTGCACCCGGTCGAGCTGCACCGGATCGACCTCGGTCTCGTGCTGACCGTCGCGGCAGGGATCGGCAACGGCGTGCTCGGTTGGTACTTGATCCGATACGGCCGGGAACACGGCTCGGCGGCGCTCGAGGCCGACGGCCACCACGTGATGTCGGACTGCCTGACGAGCATCGGCGTGCTGGTCGGTCTGTTCGCCGTGCGCGTCACGGGTCAGTCGTGGTTCGACCCGCTCGCCGCGGCCGTGATGGCGGCGTGGCTGCTCGCGACGGGATGGCGTCTCGTGCGCCGCGCGGCGGGCGGATTGCTCGACGAAGAGGACCCCGCGCTGCTGCGCCAGCTCGTCGCGGTGCTGGGCCCGCGCGTCAGAGACGGCGTGATCCGCGTGCACCATCTGCGCGCGATCCGCGCCGGGCGGTTTCGCCACATCAGCGCGCACATCGTCGTGCCCGAGTTCTGGACGGTCGAGCGCGCGCACGATGCCGCCGAGTTGTTGGCCGCGAACGTGCTGCGCGAGATCCCGGGTGAGAGCGACATCGACTTCCACACCGATCCGTGCCACCGCGCCTACTGCAGCATGTGCGACCTCGATGCCTGCTCGGTCCGCCAGCAGCCGTTCGCGGGGCTGCGGCCGTTGACCGTCGACGAGGCCGTGGCGCCCGACATCGACTCGCATTAGCGGCAGTGCACTGGCTGGAACGGAGCGCGTTAACCGGCGTTCGAGGTGGCGATGCCGGTTGCCGGCAAATAAAACAGCCGGTGAGCCGTCCACTTCGTCCCCGCATGCCCGTCACCCCTGCAGCCGCCCTCGCCGCGTTTTCACGCCGGGTTGCAGCGGCCTCGTTCCTGGCCGGAGCGATGCAGGCAGTGCTCGTTGTTTCGGTGGGCGTCGTCTTGGCCGAGATCGCGTTGCGTGTTCTGGGATTGCATCTGCCGCCGCAGCCGATCTGGGGCGTCCTGCTGGTGCCCGTGCTCGCGACCGGATGGTGGCGGCAACGCCGCGAACAACTCGATGGCACGGTGGCCGCCGGTCACCTCGACCGCCGGCTCGGCCTGCAGGGTCTGTTGCTGTGCGCTCGCGAAGGGCAGGTACTCGAGCCCGCATGGTCGGCTCACCTGCAAGAGCGGCTGCTGGCACTTCCCGCCGTGCTGCCGCGACCGCAATGGAAGAAGCTGCTCGTGCTGCCGATGCTCGCGCTGTCGCTCGCTGTCGGAACTGCGCTGCTGCCGGCCCCGCCGGCGCAGGCGGAGAGGCCGCAGCTGCAGGCGCGCACCGCGGAGCTCGAGAAGATCGCCGAACAGCTGCGCGATCTGTTCGCGCGCGGCGACCTACCCGCGGAAAGCCGCAGCGAGATCGAGCAGAAGGTCCAGGAGCTGCGGCAGAAGGTCGATGCCGGCGAAGCGCCGGAGTGGCGCGATCTCGACCAGCTCGAGCAACAGCTCGAACGCGCCGAGCTGCTCGCGGCGGCGTCGCGCGAGGGCAAGGACGGCGGCGGCAGCGGCAGGGAACGCGCCGGTGACATCGCGCAGAGTCCCACGCCGGCGGCGCTGGCGAAGGCCGCGGCCGCGCTTGCCGCGGCGGGCTTGCTCGACGACATGCCAGCACCGCTCGCGGCAGGTCTGCTGGCGGCGCAGGCGGCCGATGGCACGTTCGATCCGAAGGCGCTGCCGCAGGACGCCGAGGGTTTGAAGGCGCTCGCTGAAGCGATGGCCAAAGCAGCCGGCCAGTCGCTCGGGGAGCTCGCGCAGCAACTGCCGCCCGGGCAGCTTGCCGACCTGCGCGCGCTCGTCGAGGGTAGTGGCCTGCAACCAGGCGAGGGCGAGCAAGAGGGCGTCGGGCGCGGCGGCATCGATCGCGGGCCCGGTCACGCGGCGCTCGACATGACCGAGGATGCGCAGGGTGGCGCCGATAAGGCGCTCGCGTTGCCGCCGGGGCTCGCGGTGCCGCAGCAGTGGGTGCCCATCGGCGACCGCCGCACCGAGCCGACCGTACAACCCGAGAACAACACGACAGCGGGCGGCGCCGGCGCGGGCGGCATGGGCGGGGCCACCTGGCAGTTGCAACTGGCGCCGCGCCATCGCGCGGTCGTGCAGCGGTTCTTCGACCAGACGACAGCGACGGGAAGAGGCAAGTGATGACGACGATGTTGACGGCGGCCCAGGTCGGACGAGGCAGGCAACTGCTCGCGCGCGTGCAGGACGGTTGCAATGCGGTGCTGCTCGGCCAGCGCGACCTCGTCGACATGTGCGTGATGGCGCTGTGTGTGCGCGGCCACCTGCTGCTGGAAGGTCTGCCGGGGCTCGGCAAGACCGAGCTCGTGAAGGCGATCGGCCGCCTGCTCGGGCTCTCGTTCCGCCGCGTGCAGTTCACGCCCGACCTGCTGCCCGGGGACATCACGGGCGGCCCGATCCTGCAGGACCGCGGCGGCAACCGGCAGTTCGTGTTCCAGCCGGGTCCGTTGTTCGCGAACATCGTGCTGGCCGACGAGATCAACCGCGCGTCGCCGAAGACGCAGTCCGCGCTGCTCGAGGCGATGCAGGAACGCAGCGTGACCGTGCTCGGCGAGACGCACCGGCTGCCGCTGCCGTTCTTCGTGCTCGCGACGCAGAACCCGATCGAGCTCGAAGGCACGTATCCGTTGCCCGAAGCGCAGCTCGACCGGTTCCTGTTCAAGGTCGAGGTGCCGGGCGTCGACGCCGACGTGATGACGCAGATCCTGACGAGCCGCCGGCGCGGCGAGCCACCGGCGATCGAGAAGGCGCTGACGGCGGCCGAGCTCGACGAGCTGTTCACGCTCGTCGACGCCGTGTTCCTGCCCCAGGCCGTCGCGAACTACATCGCGCGCGTCTGCGCCGCGACGCATCCGCACCGGGCCGACAGCCCCGCCGAGGTCAAGAAGGCCGTGCGGTTCGGCGCCTCGCCGCGCGCCGCGATCGCGATCGGCGAGGCCGCACGCGCGGCCGCGCTGATGGCCGGCCGGCCGAACGTGGACTTCGACGACGTGGTTCGCACGGCGCGGCCGGCGCTCGCGCATCGGCTCGTGCTGCAGCACACCGCGGTCGTGTCGGGTGCTGTGCCGGCGGGGATCGTGCGCGCGGTGCTCGACGCGGTGCCCGCGGTCCACAAGCCGCTGCCCGAGGTAGTGTCGTGAAGCAAGGGTTGCTCGCGTTGGTGCTCGTCGGGCTGCCGGCCGTCGCAACGCTGCGTGCTCAGGAGAGCACGGTCGTGCACACCGTCGACGACCGCAAGATCTGCTCCGTGCACGCGGCCCCGTGTTGGGGCGCAAGGGGGGCCTATGGTCTCGGCTTCGTGCGGTTCGAGGTCGAGAACCACGACCGCGAGCCGCATCGACTGCAGGTCGCCGTGTGGAGTCACCCATGGGAAGCGAGCGACATCCGCATGCAGCGCGCACTGAGCCTCGGGCCCGAAGAACGCGCGCGCTTCTTCCTGCCGCTGCCCTGCGTGAATGGCAATCCTGCGCTCGAGGTCGTGGTCGACGGCGTCACGCATCGCGACCAGCTCGGCGTGTCGGGCCGCGGTGACGGCCTCACGGCTCTCACGATCGCCGATCGCGCGGAGGTGTTGCCGCGCGCGCTCGACGTGCTGCAGGCCATGCCGACGACGTTCACGACAGCGCCGATCCAGGTGCGCTGCCGGCCCGACGACCTGCCCGCGGATTGGCGTCTGTTCACGGGCTTCCACGTGGTTGTCGTCGAAGGCCGCGCGCGGATCGACGGTGACGTGCAGGAAGCGCTGCGTCGCTTCGTGTTCGGCGGCGGCATCGTCGTCGTCGAAGCCGCCGATCGATTGCCGGCCGGCGCGCTGCGCGAGCTCTGTGCTCGCGCCGGCGGGGACCAGCCGATCGCGTATGGCGTCGGGCTCTGCTGCGTCGTCCCGGCGTTCGGCGGCGACACTTCGCGCATGCGGGCCAACGTCGCACAGCTGCCGAAGGCCGGCTCCGGCACCTGGCCGATGCGGCAGGGACCGTGCACCGAGCAGCCCGTACCGGGTCTCGGGCGCCCGCCGGTGCTCGTCTTCCTGCTCGTGATCCTCGTGTTCTCGGCGCTGGTCGGCCCCGTGAACTTCATCGTGCTGCGCCGCCTGCGCCGGCCGATGCTCGCACTCGTGACCGTGCCCGCGCTCGGCCTCTCGACGACGGCCATGATGCTCGGCTACGGCCTGTTCTACGACGGCTTCGGCACGCGCGGCGTCGTCACCAGCTGGACGGTGCTCGACCAGGAACGTCACGAGTGCGCGGTGATCGCCGCGCGCACGCTGTTCTCGGGTCTGTCGCCGGGTTCCTGCACGATGGGACCCGATGCGCTGTTGCTCGCGCCGCGGGCCTTCGTGCGCCAGGATCGACGCGGAGCGGACCGCTGGCATCTCGACGAGACCACGCTCGACGGCGGCGTGTTGCCGTCGCGCACGACGACGCCGTTGCTGACGGCGCAGCAAGGTGTGGTCCGCCAGCGGCTGCGGGTGCAGAGCGCGGGCGATGGCGAGTTGAAGATACTGGGTGATGGCGGCGTCGTGCCGGTCGCCGAGGTCGTGCTGCGCGACCTCGCCGGGGACTGGTGGTTCGGCTCGGTCCCCACGTTGCGACGCGTGAGCTCGTCCGAGGGCGAGGCGGCGATGCAGCGCCTGCTGTACGACGCGGGTGATCTGCGGATCCTCGAGAGCGCCGTCGAAGATCGCTCCCAGGTCGGTGGCCTCACCACGCGGTGTTTGGGCGGCGCGAACTTGCGACCGGGTTGCTACGCGGCGCGGGTCGCGAAAGCACCGTGGCTCGACGAACATGGACTCAGGGTCGCCTACGACGCAGAGACGCACTTCGTGTTCGGCCGCATGCAGGAACAGGACTTCGTGCGATGACGCCGCTGCTCGAAGTGCGCGACCTCTCTCGCAGCTACGGCAAGGTGCAGGCCGTGCGCGAGCTCTCGTTCGCGATGGCGCGCGGCCAGGTCACGGGGTTCGTCGGGCCCAACGGCGCCGGCAAGACGACGACGATGCGCATCGTCGCGACGCTCGACGTGCCCGACCGCGGCGACGCGTTCGTCGACGGCGTCTCCGTGCTGATCGAGCCGCGCATCACGCGCAGCCGCATCGGCTACATGGCGGACCAGTTCCATCCGTACCCGAACCTCGACGTGCTGCAGTATCTCGACTTCTTCGCGCGCGCCTACGGGCTCGCGGGCAGGAAACGCCTGCAGACGGTGCGTCTCGTCGCGAGCTTCTGTGGCCTGCTCGAGTTCGCGGATCGGCCGGCGACCGGCCTGTCGAAGGGCATGGGGCAGCGTCTGCACCTCGCGAAGACGCTGCTGCACGATCCGCTGCTGCTGATCCTCGACGAACCCGCGTCGGGTCTCGATCCACGCGCGCGCATCGAGTTTCGCGTGCTGCTCAAGGAGCTCGCGGCCGCGGGCAAGGGCATCCTGATCAGCTCGCACATCCTGTCCGAGCTCGGCGAGACCTGTGACTCGGTGGTCGTGATCGAGAAGGGTGCGCGGATCGTCGCGGGTTCGATCGCCGAGATGCAGCAGAGCGTGCGGCACGAACAGGAAGTGCTGTTGCGTGTGCTGCGCGACGCCGAAGCCGCGGAGCGGTTCTTGTTGACGCAGCCCGGCGTGTCGCAGGTCACGGTCGACGGCTCGACGCTGCGCTTTCTGTGCACGGCCGACGACCAAGCGCTCGGGGAGCTGCTCGCGCGTGCGATCGGCGCCGGCCTCAGCGTCGTCGAGTTCGCGCGCACCGAGGCCGACCTCGAAGACATCTTCCTGAAGACCACGAAGGGCAGGCTGCAATGAGCACGAGCGAAGTCGTAGCAGCGCCACCGGCGCCCGAGGCTCCGCTCGCGGAGCCGGGGTTCTGGACCCGCTGGTCGGATCGCATGAACCCGATCCTCGTGCGCGAGATCCAGCAGGCCATGAAGGGCCGCGCGTTCGTGCTGACGGTGTTCGTGGCGCTCGCGATCAGCACCGTGATCGCGGCGGCTGTCGCGGGCAACCACGAGAGCATGCCGCGTGCGGGCGCCGAAGCGTTCAACGCGGGCCTAGCGACGCTCGTGCCGATGGTGCTCTTCGTCGTGCCGATGCAGGCCTACCAGTCGATGCGGCTCGAGCTGCGCGCGGGCATCGTCGAACAGCTGTTCCTGTCGGGCCTGCGGCCGCGCTCGATCCTGTTCGGCAAGCTGATGGCCGCGTTGGTGCAGTTCGCGCTCTACGTGTCCGTGATGTCGCCGCTGCTCGCGACGAGCTATCTGCTGCGCGGCGTCGACGTGCCGACGATCGTCGTGAGCCTCGTGCTTGCGCTCGTGTTCTGCATCGCGGCGACGTCGTTCGCGATCTCGTCGGCCGCGCAGGCGATCCTGCCGGCGATGCAGGCGTTCGCGAACCTCGGCGCGGCGTTGGTGCTCGGCATCGGCACGTTCAGTCTCGTGGCCTACGTCGGCAGCGGCGAGTACTCGCGCGACCTACCGTGGTTGCTGCGCAGCAACGAGTTCGGCATCGTAATGTCGCTCATCGTGGGCGGCGGGCTCTGCAGCACGGCGCTGTCGCTGCTCACGGCGCAGAGTTTCCTGCTGCACTCGTTCGAGAACCGGTCGACGGGGTTCCGCGTGTTCATGTTCGCGATGATCCCCGTCGCGTTTGGTTGGACATGGATCTTCGTGCCCGCCACGTACTGGGACGGCGCGGTGCCGGCTGCGACCTTCTTCCTGTGTCTGTTGGGCGCGGTGTTCGGTGTCTTCATGACGACCGAGCAGCGCGCGCTGTCGCCGCGGGTGTTCGCGCACGTGCCGCGGAGCCCTCTGCTCGCCGCGATCGCGGCGCCGCTTCTGCCCGGGCGCGATCGCGGCATGTCCTGCCTGATCCTCTACTTCGCGTTGGTGGGTCTGCTGGCCCTCTGCTGGTGGCCGCCTGCACCCCCGGCACCCTCGGGCTGGACGTATCGCGAGGACATGTTCCGGCTGCTGCTCTTCACGGGGGCCTATGCCCTCGTCTACCTCGGTCTCGCGAAGGCGCTGCGCTCGAGGCTGCCGGCGAGCGTCATGGGCAATCACGTGGCGCGTTTCCTCGTCGTGATCATGCTGTTCGCGTTCTGCCTGCTGCCGGTCCTGATCGACGCGTTCACGCGCGGCCGGGTCGACTGGCACTGGGGCCACGCCATGAATCCATTCTGGACGATCGAGCGGCACGCGTTCCGCACACGCGACCAGAGCCCGAATGCCGTGCCGATCGCGCTGACCGCGCTCTGTGCCGCCGCAGCGCTGCAGCTGCCGGCGATGCTGCGCGGTTTCGCCGAGGTGCTCGGTGCATCGAGCGCACGGCAGCGGCGGCAGGCGGGCACGGCGGTGCAAAGTGCAGGCACCTGAGTCGCAGGCGCTCGCGGGCGAGGTCGCGGGCGTGGCCGGCCGCTACCGGCTGCAGCTGCGCGCGCGGCGTTTCCGCGGCCGCTCGGGCTCGCGGCGCGGGCACGGCGTCGGCAGCTCGCAGGAGTTCTTCGATTTCCGCGACTACGCTCCCGGCGACGATCTGCGCCATCTCGACTGGCGCGGTTATGCGCGCACCGAGCAGCTGCGCGTGCGGCTGCACCAGGAGGAAGTCGCGCCGTATGTCGACGTGCTCGTCGACACCTCGGCGTCGCTCGCGTCGACGCCGCAGAAGGAACGCGCGGCCCGCCTGCTGGTCCATGCACTCTTGCAGTGGGCACGCCGCGAAGCGGCCACCGTGCGGCTCGTCGAGCTCGGCGGCGCGTTGCTGGCACCCGAAGCGCTCGCGTTCGTGCGGCAGGAGACGTCGCCGGCCGCACCCGAAGTGCCGCTGCGGCCGAGCGGCGTGCGCATCCTGCTGACCGACGGGCTCTGGCAAGGCGAGCCGGGGCCGATGCTGCAGCGTCTGTTCGCGGGTGCGTGCCACGTGGTCTGCCTGCAGCTGCTCGATCCGTGGGAGCTCGAGCCCGCTGCCGACGGTGCGATCACGCTGCTCGACGTCGAGAGCGGAGAACGCCGCGAGGTCCAGCTCGACGCGCGTGCGGTCCGCGTCTACCGCGAAGGGCTCGAGCGCGTCTGCGACGAGCTGCGTGCCGCGATCCTCGGCAACGGCGGCGTCTACGCGCGCGTGAAGGCCGACCACCTTGCGGCGATGTGCCTGCGCGACCTGCTGCCCGCTCAGGTCCTGGAGCCGGCATGACGTTCCAGACGCCGCTCGGTCTGCTCGCGCTGCTTGCCGTGCCGGCCGTGATCGCGCTGCATTTGTTCCGCCGGCGGCTCGTGGAACGGCGCGTCGCGGGTCTGTTCCTGTTCCGTGGCGAACGGCTCGTCGCGGGCTCGGGCAGGAAACGCACGCGCCTGCTCAACACGCTCTCGCTGTGGCTCGAGTGTCTCGCTGCCGCGGTGTTGGCGCTCTGGCTCGGTGGCTTGTCGTTCGGCGGCGTCGTGGCGCGCCACGTCGTGTTCGTGCTCGACGACTCGGCCTCGATGGGGGTCGGCAGCGCCGTCGCCTCGGCGCGCGCCGAGATCGCCAGACGCGCGGCGGATCTGGCCAGCGGCGACCGCGTCACGGTGCTGTGCACCGGCGCGCGCCCGACCGTGCTGCTCGGCCCACGCGCGTTGCCGGCCGAGGTCGAATCAGCGCTCGCGCTCTGGCGCCCGGTGCAGCGGCGCCACGATCCGCTGCCGGCACTCGACCTCGCGCGCGAGCTCGCGGCGGGCACGGGCGAGGTCGTGTATTGCACCGACGAGGAGCCGCCCGCGGGTTGCCAGGATCTCACGGTGATCGCGTTCGGCGCGAGCGCTCCGAACTGTTCGATCGTGACCGCACAGCGCCTGCCGCGCGCCATGGGCGACGGCGAAGACCTGCGCGTCGGCATCGCGAGCCATGGCGCCGTGACCGCGACGGAGCTCAGCCTTCGCAGCGCGGACCAGATCCTGCAGCGTGTGCCGGTCGCGTTCGCCGACGGCCAGGCGCAGGTCGCGTTGTTGCTGCCGGCCGGCGTCGGGACGCTGACGCTGGCGCTCGCCGGCGACGCGATGACGATCGACGACGTCGCGTGGCTGTTGCCGCCTCCCGAACGCACGGTGTCGGTCTGCGAGCTGCTGCCGGCCGAACAGCGCGAACGGTTGCAGCTCGCGCGCGTGTTCGGTGCCCTGCGGGGCTTCCGGCACGAGAGCAATCCGCTGCTGGCCCAGCTCGTGCTCGCGCCGGCGCCCGGGCAGCTGCGCGCCGGTCAGACCGAGGTGGTGTTCGCGCCGGGCGACGGCGAACGCGATGCGTGGCGCGGGCCGTTCGTGATCGATCGCGCGCACGAATGGATGGCCGGTCTGCACCTCGACGGCGTCGTGTGGCTCGCGGGGCGCCGGGCGCTGCCGGGGCACGTCTTGGTCGCGGCGGGCGCGCAGGCGCTCGCCGCCGAGGAGTTCGTCGACGCGGGCCGCCGCCTCTGGCTCACGCTCGACAGCAGCGCCGGCAACCTGATGGGCTCGCCGGACTGGCCCGTGCTGTTTCTGAACCTGCTCGAGTCCGCACGCGCCGAGGTGCCGGGCGTCGAGACTCCGAACGTGCAGATCGGCGACGAAGCGCGCTTTCGCCGTTCGATGGTCGCCGGTGCTCACGACGCGCAGCTGTGGTGGCGCGAACCCGACGGCACGCGCACCGATGCCGGCGCGGGGCGCACGGTCGGGTTCGTGCCGAGGTTGCCGGGGCTGCACGAGGTCGTCGGCAGAGACGGCGTCGTGCTCGGCAGCTTCGCGGCGCGATTCGTCGACCCGAGCGAGTCGGACCTGCGCGGCCTCGTCACGAAGACCTGGCCCGCCACGGTCCGACAGCCCGACGACGCCGGCACGACGCGCGACACGAGCAGGGAGCAGCAGGTCCTCGCGATGCTGCTGCTCGCGCTGGTGCTGGCGGACTGGTGGTGGCTCGGCCGGAGGTCGCCGTGATCACGTTCGCGATGCCCGAGGCCTTCCTGCTCGTGCCGCTCGCGGCGCTCGTCTGCAAACGCCGGCTCTGGCCACGTCCGTTCGTCGGCGTCTTGCGCGTGATGATGTTGCTGCTGGCGACCGCGCTGCTGGCGCAACCGTATCTGCCCGGCGAGGCCGACGGGCGCGACATCGTGCTCGTGCTCGACCGTTCGCGGTCGATGCCGGCGCAGGGCATCGCGCAGGCGCAGGAGCTCGCGGCGCAGATCGCAGACCACCTTCGCGCCGGCGATCGCCTCGGCGTCGTCGGCTTCGGACGCAAACCCGCGATCGAGCTCGTGCCGCAGGCTCCGTTCCAGTGGCCTGGGACGGCCCGCACGATCGACGCGGACGGCAGCGACGTCGCGGCCGCGGTCGACGCCGGCCTCTCGCTCGTGCCCCCGGGCCGTCATGGCTCGCTGCTCGTGGTCAGCGACGGCGAACACACGGGCGGGGATCTCGAAGGCGCCGCGCGCGCGGCTCGCCGCGCCGGCATCCGCATCGACACGCAGCTCGTGCCGCGCGCGGTCGGCGCCGACGTCGCGGTCGCCGACGTGCAGGCGCCGAGTGCCTGCGCCATCGGCGAGCCGTTCGCCGTCGCGGCCGTCGTGTTCGCCGGCACCGCCGGCACAGCGCACTGGCGTCTGCTCGCCGACGGCGCCGTGTTGCGCGAAGGCGACGCGGTCCTGCAATCGGGCCGCAACGTGCTGCAGTTCCGCCGCGCGCTGCTCGAACCGGGACTGCACGAGCTCGTCGTCGAGGTGAGCCGGGCCGGTGACGTCGTGCAACAGAACGATCGCGGTCTCGCCGTCGTGCGCGCGGTGTCGAGCCCGCGCATCCTGTGCGTGACTCCGAAGGGTCGCGACGACCGGCTCACGCGTTCGCTGCAGGCACTCGGCCTCGACGTCGTCGTCGCGGCGCCGCAGACGGCGCCGTTGTCGCTGTCCGAGCTCGACGCCGTGCGTTGCGTCGTGCTCGAGGACGTCGCGGCCGGCGATCTGCCGCAGGTTGGCATGCGCCACCTCGCGACCTGGGTGCGCGACCTCGGCGGTGGTCTCTTGATGACCGGCGGCAAGGCGAGCTTCGGCGTCGGCGGTTACCACCGTTCGCCGGTCGAGGAAGTGCTGCCCGTCACGATGGAGATGCGCGAGCAGCAGCGGCGCTTCGGTCTCGCGATGGCGATCGCGCTCGATCGCTCGGGATCGATGCAGGTCTCGGTCGGCAGCGAGACGAAGATGCAGCTCGCGGACCGCGGCGCGGCAGCCGCGATCGAACTGCTGTCGCCGATCGATGGGGTCGCCGTGATCGCGATCGACTCGGGGCCGCACGTCGTCGTGCCGATGCAGCCCGTCTCCGACAAGGCCGCGTTGACCGCGAAGGTCCGCCAGATCGAGTCGATGGGGGGCGGCATCTACATCGGCGAGGCGCTGCACGCGGCGGCCCGGCAGCTCGCCGCGAGCAACCAGCAGAACCGGCACGTGCTCTTGTTCGCCGACGCGGCCGACTCCGAGGAACCGGCCGACTACAAGACGTTCGTGCCCGATCTCGTGAAGGCCGGCGTGACGGTCTCGGTCATCGGTCTCGGCAGTGCTTCCGACAGCGACAGCAAGCTGCTCGAGGAGATCGCGAAGCTCGGCCAGGGCCGCTGTCAGTTCGTCGCGGATGCGACCGAGCTGCCGCGCGTGTTCGCGCAGGAGACGATCCAGGTCGCGCGCTCGTCGATGGTCGAGGAGCCGGCCGCGGTCCTCGTGCTGCCGGCTCTGCGCACGCTCGGCGACATGCCCGACGCGTTCCCCCAGGTCGGCGGCTACTCGATGGCCTGGCGGCGGCCGCGCGCCGAGCTCGCGCTGCAGACGGCCGACGACGAGAAGGCCGCGCTGCTCGCGCACTGGCAAGTCGGGCTCGGCCGCGCCGCGGCGTTCCTCGGCGAGGCCGACGGCCCCGTGTCGGGCGGGCTCGCGGACTGGGATGGTTACGGAGACTTCTTCGGCACGCTCGCGCGCTGGCTCTGCGGCGGCCAGACGCCGGGTCTGTTCGTCGAAGCGCGTCGCGAGGGCAGCGTCGGCGTGATCTCGCTCGAGGTCGAAGCACAGCTCGCGGCCTCGCTCGACACCGCGCGCGGTGTTCTGACGACGCCCGACGGGCGCAGCCTCGATCTGCTGCTCGAACGCGTCGGACCGGGCCGCCTCGTCGCACGCGTGCCGCTCGAACGCGACGGCGTCTACCGATCGGCGATCGCGGTCGCGGGCACGACGCTGCGCGTGCCGCCGCTGTGCCTGCCGTACTCACCCGAGTGGGCCGTGCAGCCCGATGCGCGCGCGGGCGAACGCGTGTTGCGCCGGCTCGCGTTGTCGACGGGCGGCAGCGTGCAGCCGACCGTCGATGCGGTGCTCGCGGGGCCGCGCCGCAGCCTCGGCCGGATCGATCTCGGACCGTGGTGCGCCGCGTTCGCGGTGTTCGTGCTGCTGCTCGAGATCCTCGTGCGGCGGCTGCAGATCGTGTTGCCCGCGTTCGCGCTGCCCAACCTGCGGTGGCGCAAGGTCGCCGAGAGCAAGGTCGCGGCCGAGAGCAGACCTTCCGAACCGCCCGTCGCGTCTGCCGAGCCCGGCAAGACCGAGCCCGAGGTTGCGCCTGCGTCGTCCGCCGGGCCGCCGCCTGTGTCATCCGCTGGCACGACGCCGGCAGAAGGTGGTGTGCTCGGCGCGTTGACGCGCGCGAAGGAACGGTCGAAGCGCCAGTAGCTGGTCCGCGTCTCGCGCGACGTTGCGGGCCTCGAGCAGCGCGCGCCGGCCCGGGATGTCCGTTCCGCTCTTGTCTTGCCCAGCCGGCGAGTGCCCGACGCGCTGCTGCTCCGGGCTCGGGCAAAGACCCGGCACACCACCGGGGGATGACCATGCTGGGCCTTCCCATCCCACGGGTCTCTAGTCCCCGAGCCCCCAGCGTCCCCCGCTCCGACGACGCTGTTCCCCTGTCGCAGGAGGAGTCTTCATGCTTGCCGCCTCCATACGCATTTCGTCGCCACGTGCGCTGTTCGTGGACCTCAACAACTTCTCGCGCTACCCCACCGTCGGCGTCGGCTACATCGCGCGTGCGCTGCGCAAGGCCGGATGGATGGTGGACATCCTCTCTCCGCTCGCCGAGGGCGTGCGCGGCGTCACGCGCGAGCCCCGCGCGACCCTCGCCCGGCGCATCCTCGAACGCGCCAACCAGGCCGCGGCGCACTCCTCGCTGCAGCTGGTCCGGCGCCTGCGCGGCGCCGCCGCGTCGCTGGGCCAGCGCCGCTTCCTGGCCTCCTGTTCGCGCGTCGCGTCGTATGTCGCGAGGGCCCTCGATCACGCGCGCTACGACTGCGTGCTGGTCTCGGCCTACCTCATGTACTTCCCCGTCTGCGAGTCCATCGGCTTCCTATGCAACCAGCACGGCCTCCCGCTGATCATCGGCGGTGCCTACCTGAACCAGCCCGAGGTCGCCGAGCAATGGCGCGGCCTCCGCGGCCTCACCGCCCTCGTCGGCGGCGAACCGGAGATGTATGTCGCCGACCTCGTCAGCGCCGCCGCGCAGGGACACGCGCTCGGTGCTTTCCCGGGTGTCGTGCTGCCCGACGGGCGCACGGGCCCGAAACCCACGCCGCTGCACGATCTCGACGCCGTTCCCTTCCCCGACTACGAGGGCTTCCCGTGGGATCGATACCCGCGCGCGATCGTGCCCGTGATCTCGGGGCGCGGCTGCGGCTGGAGCGCCTGCTCCTTCTGCTCCGACATCACCAGCAGCTCCGGCCGCACCTTCCGCTCGCGCTCGGTCGCGAACGTGCTCGACGAGATCGGCTGGCAGAGTCAGCGTCACGGCGCGAGCCGCTTCGTGTTCACCGACCTCAAGCTGAACTCGAGCGCGGAGGTGTGGAACGGGATCCTGCACGGCATGCCCTCGCGCGTCGCCGACCCGCGCTGGATCGCCGCCGTGCACGTCGACGCCGCGAAGGACTCCAGCCTCTCCGCCGACACTCTGCGCGCCGCCCGCGCTGCCGGATGCGTCCGCCTCACGACCGGCTTGGAGTCCGGCAGTCAGCGCGTGCTGGACGCGATGCACAAGGGCACCGACGTCGCGCGCAATTCCAGCTTCGTCAAGGACGCCGCGGCCGCCGGCATCAGCGTCCGCGTCACGCTCGTGCTCGGCTACCCCGGCGAGGAGGCGCACGATGTCGCGCGCACGGCCCGCTTCCTCCGCGACCACGAGACGAGCCTCGACCGCGTCAGCATCAACCGCTTTCGCATGATCACCGGCACCACGATCCACCGCCAGGTCGAACGCCACCCCGACTCGATCCGCGGTCTGCGGATCGTCGGTCACGACCACCGACACGCCACGCTGAACCACGCCTACACCCCGGCCTACAGCCGCGCCTACAGCAGCGCTGTCGCCGACGTGCTCGACGCAGCCCACCGCATCAACCGGCGCGAGCTGCGTCACGCCGCGCGCGACTTCGAGGGCGTGATGTGACCGGCGCCCGGTCGCTCCGCGGACGACCCTAGGTCGAACGCACGCTGGCCGTTGCGTCAGGGATCGCCCCCCTGATCCAGGCCGAAGGCCACCGTGCTTCAGAGCCGAGAAAACCGGCTGCCGAGGTTACCGGCGGCGCCGGTCATGCTATCGTCATGGTCCCATCCCTGGACTCACCCCCGCCGCGTGGTCGCACGGCAGACCCGTTAGTGGAGCAAGAGTCATGATTCGACGCCTGGATAGTGTTCTGTTTCCGGCTGTGTGCGCATTGGTGATCGGATGCAACCTGACCGGACAGATGTATTGACCCGAATTCAAGCCCCCCGCGGTCGCGGGTCCATCGGCGGCTCCGTCGGCTCCGTCGGATGGAGGGGGAGGAAGCCCAGGGCAGGCAAGGGGCACGACTCCCTCGACGCCAGGTCCCGCAGGACCGAGTTCGCCGGGCCCGGCCGGCCCGAGCGCGCCAGGCAACAAGGGTGCGGGTCCCACGACCGGTGGCCCCGCGGCGCCCTCGGCACCCGGGATGAGCGGTCCGACGACCGGAAGGCGCGGCTTCGCGATCTCCTTCGAGCGGGGGGCCACCTCCAAGGACAGGTTGAGGATCGATTGGCGGCACCCGGTGCCACCCACCCACGAGACCGGGACCTACGCTGAAAGCGCGCTGCCGCTCGCAGAAGCGCTGCGGGTCGTCTGGGAGGGCGACGAGCGCCCGTTGCTCGTGCTGCGCGAGTGCTCGTTCTGCGCGGACTCGGACGCGGCCTTGCTGTCCCGCACCATGAACAACGACCGCACGATACTGATGTCGAAGTGGTTCCGCGTCGTGCGGCTGCCGCAGCATGTGACCGAGCCGCGGCATGCGTTCCACAACGTCTTCGCCGGGTACTCGTTCAAGAACGAGCCGCACTTCTACCTGCTGGCACATCCATGGGCCCAGCCGGTGGAGTTCACGGGCTCGCCAATGCAAGCGAGTCTGTGGAAGGGCATGTGGTCCGTGCTCTCGGAGCGCTACAGCCGCGATCCGAACAAGGCCGTCAAGGAATGGCTGTCGTTGCTCGATCAGTTCGATCGACTCGACTCGCTCATGAAGTCCACCCAGGAGGAGCTCGACGAGGCACGCGCCAAGGAAGGACCGGACTCGGCCAGAGCCAAGGGCCTCGAGAAGCGCTTGGCGGATGCGCGCAAGGATCACACCGAGCTGCTGGCCCGCGAGGAGCGGGTGCGCGATCTCGGACTGCTCCCGATGCCGAAGCCTGCCGTGCCGGCGGCCGTCGGCGGTGCTGGCAGCCAGAAGTAGACTCGCCACCGCACTCCGCACGGCGGCTCTCGCTGCCGTGCGAAACTCGCCAGACGCATTGCGCTGGCGTGAGTGCAGGGGAGGGTCTTCCCGTGAAGTGACCGAGCTGCTGCACGACCCGGTGCAGCAGCACTCTTGCAGCCAGATTCATCGACGGAGCGGCCCACTCCGTTCGTCACCACTCTGCCATCAATGCGAACAATGCGAACCCCGATCCTTCTTGCAGTCCTTGGTCTTGCCAGCTCGGTGGAGGCCCAGCTCGCGCTGCCCGACTTCGGTCTCACCCACACTGCGACAGTGACGCGTGGCTTCTGGTTCCGCGCCCCCACGGCCTTCGTGATCACCGGCTTGCGCGTGCCCAACGAAGGTCTGGTGTCGTGGCAGGCCGTCGAGGTCATCGATTTCGGCGTCGCGCCTCCATCCTTCCCGAACACCCTCCAGGGCACGCAACTGTTCTACAGCAACAATCAGGCTGCTGCGACGGTGATCCCGACCAGCATCGCGATCACGCAGGGTTCGTACATAGGCGTGCTGGGTTGTTGCACTCCTACCGTGGGTTCGACCACTTCGTCCAACTCGTACGGCACTCCGCTCGGCCCGTTCACCAGCAACATCCTCGGCAGCCCGGTCACGCTGACGCGGCTCGGCACGCAGTTCGGCATCGGCGCAGGTGGCAACCGTCCTTGCTTCCAGGAAGTGGCCTACGAGGTCGGGCGCGTCGAGGTCTACGTTGCACCCACGCCCGGGTATGCGCATGTGACCTACACCGGCGTCGGCTGCATCTCCGTGCCCGACGTCTCGTCGTACGAGCTCTTCCCGTTCGCGTCCTCGTTCGACCTCGAGAACATGGCGATCACATTGCTGCACACCGGCACCGGCTACACGGCGCGCCCTGGCCTCGTGACCTACGTGCCACCTTCCGGAGCGGCGACCGTGTTGACCCTGGCGGACGACGGCGACACCACGGTGTCGCTCCCCACGTCGATGCCGATGGGCTCGAACTCGATCAGCCAGCTGACCGTCTGTTCGAACGGTTTCATCTCCGCTGGCCCGGGAAACGGCTCCGCGTGGCAGCCGGTGGCAGCCACGTTCCTGAACCGCCCGCGAGCATGTTGGAGCGTTGCCTGGCACGACTTCGACCCGACCAACACGAGTGGTGGCCGAGTCAAGTTCGAGGTCGTCGCGGGCATCGCCTACGTGACGTGGGATGGGGTCTGGGACTACCAGGGCACGTCCGTGCTGCAAGCAAGCACCTTCCAGGCTCAGTTCGACCTCGCCAGCGGCAACGTGCACTACGTGTACCAGACGCTGAGCAACGCCGCGAACAACTACCTGACGGGCTTCTCCGATGCCGGCCCGTCCGCCAACCCCGGGAGCATGAACATCTCCGCCGCGCTGCCGGGAACCTACACGGCCGGCGCCTTCCGCATCGTCCCGCTGCAGATCACCGCGAGTCAACGTCCGGTGTTCGGCACTACGATCTCGCTCGATTCGACCAACATTCCTGCGGCTGGTTTGATCGGCCTCACGTTCTTCGGCTGGGCAGACCTCACGCCGGGGATCGACCTCGGCTTCCTCGGCATGCCGGGATGCAACCTCTACACCGACCTCGTAACATCGGCGAGCTTCGTGCCGGCGGGTGGTGCCGGCAGCACCAGCTTGTTCATTCCGTTCGACACCGGGCTGGCTGGCCTGGTGGTCCAGTCGCAGTCGGCAGCGCTCGTCCCGGGCATCAACCCCCTCGGCTTGATCTCGTCGAACGCCGCGCACTTGACGCTGGATCTGCACTGAACCGCAGGCGCGCGCGGTTCCCCGTGTCGCCCGCACGCGCGGCCCGGCGACATCTGCGGAGTCAGATCAGTGCTTCAACGCCGCGGCCGGCACGTTCTCGAACGGCTTGCCGGGCAACGCCCAGCGCAGACTCAGCTCGGCGCCGCCGGTCCGGTTGAACCACACGACCTCGATGCCGTGCAGGCCCTTGCCGAGCGCGACGGCGCCCTGCTTCTCGTCGGGCACGTGCAAGCCGTCGTTGTCGACGACGAGCTTGCCGTCGATCCACAGCTTGCTGCCGTCGTCGCTCGACAGCACGAAGCGATAGAGCTCGCTCTCGGGCGCGTCGAGAAAGCCCAGGAACCGCAGCGCGACGTGTTCGCCGGGATTCGCCTTGAAGCCGACCGTCGAGGCCAGGGCAGTCGCCGTCGGTTGCAGCGTCGCGCGGTCCTCCGGGATCGACTTCCAGTCGACCGCGAACTGCTCGAAACGCAGGCCGGGGCCCTGCGCGAGCGCCTTGACCGCGGGCAACGGGTCGACCTTCGTGAAGCGGCGCTCGGCGATGCCGCTGACGCAAGCACCCTGGTGGAAGCTCGCGACCTTGAGCACAGCACTCTCGCGCACCGCGATCGGGCCGGTGGCCTGCGGTGAAGCGGCAGTCGGTTCGCTGCCGTCGAGCGTGTAGCGCACCTCGAGCGGTGGGTTCGTTGTCGCGAGCACCTCGAGACCGGTCACGAACTCGCTGGTTTCGGCGGTGATCGCCGGCGTCTTGTAGACGATCGGTGCTTCGGTGCCTTCGAGCTCGAGCACGACGACCGACGCGATCGGGTCCGGCGCCTGCTCGGGCAGGGCCACGTGCACCTGTGTGCCGACGCGCCGCACCGCGAGCGGCTCGCTGGGGTTCGCGAGCAGGAACGCGTGCTTCGCCTCGTTCGCGAGCCCCGGCAGCACGAGCTCGCGCGTCGCGGGCCAGTCGAAGACGTGCAGATAGAGGCGCGTTGGTCCAGACGACCGGTCGCCCGGCATCGTTGTTTGGGACAAGAACGGCATCCGTCTGTTGCGCACCGTGCAGCGCCCGAACGGCAGCGTGTCGAACACGCTCGCCGTCGTGCCCGAGATCGCTTCGCCGTTCACCTTCATCCACGCACCGATCTCCGCGAGCCGTTCGACGGCCGCGGGTGGGAACGTGCCGTCCGCGCGCGGCCCGATGTTGAGCAGGTAGTTGCCGCCCTTGCTCGCGATGTCGATCAGGTTGCGCAGCAGCTCCTTCGACGACTTCCAGGCCTGGTCGGCTTCGTTCCAACCCCAGTGCGCGTTCATCGTCATGCACGACTCCCAGTCGACGCCCGGCAAGCCCGTCGCCGGGATCTCCTGCTCGGGCGTCGCGAAGTCGCCGACCGCCTCGCCGCTGTTCGAGAAGCCGCCCATGCCGCCGCGGTGTACGTCGACGCGGTTGTTCACGATCATCTCGGGCGCGAGTTTGCGGCAGAGCTGGTAGAGACGCAGGCCGCGTTCGTGGCTCCACGTGCTCTCCCACTCGCCGTCGAACCACATCACGCCGGGGTGATAGCGCTCGATCACCTCGGTGACCTGCGCGTGCAGGTAGCGTTCGAAGCGGTCGAAGTCGGCGCCGGCGGCCGGACGCGTCGCCGCTTCCCACGGCCGTCGCGGCAGGTAGTCCGGGTGGTGCCAGTCCATGATCGAGTGGTAGGTGCAGAAGCGAACGCCGTGGCGCGCGCAGGCGGCCGAGAGCTCGCCGAGGATGTCGCGGCCAAACGGCGTGTTGCCGACGTCCCAATCGGTCTGCTTGCTGTCGAACAGCGCGAAACCGTCGTGGTGTTTGCTCGTGATCACGAGGTACTTCATGCCCGCGTCGGCCGCCATCTTCGCCCACGCGTCGGCGTCGAAGTTCACGGGGTTCCACTGCGGCTGGAACTTCTCGTAGACGTCGACGGGGATGCGCGCCGAGTCGCGGATCCACTCGCCGTGTCCTGTCACGTTGTTCCACTTTCCGGCCGGGATCGCGTAGAGCCCCCAGTGGATGAACATGCCGAAGCGCGCGTCGCGCCACCACGCCATGCGTTCGACCTGGTTGGCGGGCACCTGGGCAGGATCGGTTCCGGGTGGCGTCGATTCGCAGGCGGCGAGCAGGCAGACGAGGGCGGCGAGGGCGCCGGGAGCCGGTGAGCTGCGCATGGATCGGGGCATGGGTCGCGGTGGGGGCGGGGCTGGGCGCGCGCGGGATCGCGGACACTGTGGCATGGAAGTGCCTCCGGGTCGACTGTCTGGGTCGACTGTCCGAGTCGACTGGATGTTCGACTCTCACCTGAGGCGTGGTCCGCCCACGTTGCCTTGCCGCGCGGCGCCAAGACACGCATCCGGACGGCACGCCCCGGGTCGCTCGCCGCGACCGGACGACGTAGCATGCGGCGCGATGTTGCGCCCCGCTCCCGCCGCTGCTTTTCTCGCCCTCGTCGCCAACCTGGTCGCCTTGCCGGGCCAGACCCAACCTGCACCCGCGGCCGCGAAGGATCCGAAAGGCCCGGTGCCCGAGGTTCTGTTCGAGCCGTTCGAGTGGCGTCTCGTCGGTCCGTTCCGCGGCGGGCGCGTGGGGGCGGTATGCGGCGTCGCGAGCGATCGCAACACCTACTACTTCGGCGGCACGGGCGGCGGCGTCTGGAAGACGAAGGACGCGGGCCAGACCTGGCAGAACATCAGCGACGGCAAGTTCGGCGGCTCGATCGGCGCCGTGGCCGTGGCGCCGAGCAATGCCGACGTCGTCTACGTCGGCGGCGGCGAGCAGACGTGGCGCGGCAACGTGAGCAGCGGCGACGGCATGTGGAAGTCGACCGACGCCGGCGCCACGTGGTCGTTCATCGGCCTGCCCGATTCGCGGCACGTGGGCCGCATCCGCGTGCATCCGAAGAACCCCGACCTCGTCTACGTGGCCGTCATGGGCCACCTGTCGGGGCCCAACCAGGAGCGCGGCGTCTATCGCAGCAAGGACGGCGGTCTGAACTGGGAGCGCGTGCACTTCGTGAACGACAGCTCGGGCGCCGTCGACCTGTGCTTTCAGCCGGACGATCCCGAGATCCTCTACGCGACGACGTGGCGCGCGGTGCGCACACCGTGGTCGCTCGAGTCGGGCGGCGAGGGATCGGGCATCTGGAAGTCGAAGGACGGCGGCTCGACGTGGGCGCCACTGCACGCCAACAAGGGTTTGCCGAAGGGCACGCTCGGCATCAGCGGCATTGCGGCGTCGCCGGCGAAACCGAAGCGGCTCTATGCGCAGATCGAAGCCGAGCAGGGCGGCTTGTTCCGCAGCGACGACGCGGGCGACACGTGGACCAAGGTCAACTCTGATCGTTCGCTGCGCCAGCGGGCCTGGTACTACACGCGCGTCTACGCCGATCCGAAGGACGCCGACACGGTGTTCGTGCTCAACGTGCAGTTCCACAAGTCGACCGACGGCGGCAAGACGTTCACGACGATCGGCGTGCCGCACGGCGACAACCACGACCTGTGGCAGGATCCGCAGGATCCGCTGCGCATGATCGAAGGCAACGACGGCGGCGCATGCGTATCGAACGACGGCGGCAGGACGTGGACGAGCCTGGACAACCAGCCGACGGCGCAGTTCTACCGCGTGACCACCGACGACTCGGCCCCATACCGGATCTACGGCGCGCAGCAGGACAACAGCACCGTGCGCATCCGAAGCCGCAGCGGCGGCAACGGCATCGGCGGCGGCGACTGGGAGGCGACGGCCGGTGGCGAGAGCGGTTGGCTTGCGCCGAAGCCCGGCGATCCGGATATCGTGTTCGGCGGCAGCTACGGCGGCTATCTGCAGCGGCTCGACCATCGCACGGGTTTGTCGCGCAACGTGAACGTGTGGCCCGACAATCCGCTCGGTGCGGGTGCTTCCGAGCAGCGCTACCGCTTCCAGTGGAACTTCCCGATCCTCTGGTCGCGGCACGAGAACGCGCTCTACACCGCGGCGCAGGTGCTGTTCCGCAGCACGGACGAGGGCCAGACCTGGCAGCCGATCAGCGGCGACCTGACGCGCAACGACAAGAGCAAGATGGCGTCGTCGGGCGGACCGATCACGAAGGACAACACGAGCGTCGAGTACTACGGCACGATCTTCACGGTCGACGAGGGGCGCGTGGGCGGCACGATCTGGTGCGGCAGCGACGACGGTCTCGTGCACGTGACGAAGGACGGCGGTGCTGTGTGGACGAACGTGACGCCGCCGCAGGCGCCCGAGTGGCTGCAGATCAACTGCATCGCCGCGAGCCCGTTCGAGGACGGCGGCTGCTACGTTGCGGCGACGCGCTACAAGCTCGACGACTTCCGCCCGTATCTCTACGCGACGAGCGATTTCGGCGCCACGTGGCGCGAGATCACGGGCGGGCTCGACACGGCGTGGTTCACGCGCTGCATCCGGCCCGATCCGGTCGTGCCGGGACTGCTGTATTGCGGCACCGAGCGCACGGTCTGGATGAGCTTCGACGACGGCCGGCGCTGGCAGCGGCTGCAGAAGAACCTGCCGATCGTGCCGATCACGGACCTCGTCGTGCGGGGTGGCGAGCTGATCGCGGCGACGCAAGGGCGCTCGTTCTGGTCGTTCGACGCGTTGCCGCACCTGCGCCAGTTGTCGGCCGAGCAGGCCGTGTCGCCGTTCTGCGTGTGGTTGCCGGTGCCGATCACGCAGTTCCCGGGCAGCGACGAAGTGGTCGCGGGTCTCGGCCGCAACCCGCAGAAGAACCTGCGGCTCTGTTTCCACGTCGGCGGTGCGAGCGAAACACCCGTGACCGAGCGCGTCGCGATCGAGGTCAAGGACTTCGACGGCCAGGTCGTGTTCACGCGCACGACCGACGCCGAGAAAACCTCGGAGAAGGACGGTGCCGAGAAGGATGGCGGCGCCGAGAAGACCGCCGGCGAGGACGCCAACGCCGAGAACGGCGACGCGGCGAAGGAGGCCAAGGACGACGACGGCAAGAGCGAGCCGTTCTGCGTGAAACGCGGCATGAACACCGTCGTGATCACGTGGAAGCCCGTCGCGCCGAAGGTGCTCGACGGCATGATCCTCTGGAGCGGCCGCGGCCGTGGGCCGCGTCCCGCGCCGGGTGACTACACGATCACCGTGACGTTCGGCGAGACCTCGCAGCAGGTGATCGGCCGCATCGATCCGGATCCGCGCACGACCGCGACCGTCGAGGAGCTGCAAGCGCGGCATCGGCTCGTGCGCCAGAGCTGCGCGCTGATCACCGAGGCGCACGAGGCGATCGCGTCGATCCGTTCGCTGCGCAAGCAGATGAAGGTCGTGGTCGATCGCAGCGAAGGCGACGCCAAGACGAAGCTCGCGGCCGAGCAGAAGGGCGTCGAAGCCGAGCTGACGTCGATCGAGCAGGCGCTCTACCAGACGAAGTCGAAGAGCAGCCAGGATCCGATCAACTACCCGATCCGGCTCACGGACAAGCTGATCGGCGTCGTGTTCGCGGTCGACGGCGCCGAGTTCGGCCCGACAGCGGCGCAGCGCGAGGTCGCGTCGCAACTCGAGGACGCAGTCCGCGCCGAGCTCGCGCGACTCAAGACCGCGAGGAAGGACCGCCTCGAGGCGTTCAATCGCCTGGCACTCGAGCTCGCGGTGCCGCACGTGAAGTGAGGGACGAGTGCAAGCCAGCCGGGCGAGGAGACCCGAGGTTCCTGCCTCATCTGGTTTCCCTCATCTGGGCAGCCAGCCGAGCTCCTGCAGCCGCGCGAGCGTCGCTTCGGCCCAGAAGCCGTGCAGGATCGCCGTCGGGTGGGGGTCGTCATTGCCGAGCACGAGAGGTGACTTGAAGTAGTCGGCGTGTCCGTTCTCACGCAACCACGTCCTGACGCGATCCCCGAGCTGCACGAAGGGCACGGCGAGCTCGTTGCAGATCGCGAGCGCCTCCGGGATCAGGTCGTGGTGGCACGTCACGAGCACGTGGAAGCCGTGTTCACGACCCATCGCACAAATCGAGTGCATCGCGTGGCGGAAGGCCTCCGGTCCGACGAGGTGGCGGTAGGCCGGTGGTACGCGATCAGGGTCCCTCTCGAAGTGGCCAGCCGGATCCGCGGGCGCCCACACGAACGGGCCGTGCAGCTCCTGGTCGCGCCACCGCAGGCTGCGCCGTATGGCGTCGAGCAGGAACGAACGGCCGAGGCTCCAGTAGTTCGGCTGCTCCCACAGGTAGTTCGGCAGGTCGAAGTCGTTGCCGACGAAGTCGACGATCACGAGGTCCGGCGAATACGCGAGCCCCTTGTCGCGCAGCACCTGCTCCTCCATCGCGGTGTTGTAACCCGGCACGGCGGTGTCGACGGCTTCGACGACGCGGTCGGGCAGGGCGCGCTGCACGAGCTGCTCGAGCCGGCAGAGACCGCAGTCCTCGAACGGCACGCCCCAGCCGAACAGCACCGAGTCGCCGAGACCCACGATGCGGTAACCGCGCTCGGGCCTGGCCTTCGGCCGCGCGGGCCCGCGGAAACCATCGGCGTTGACGACGACGCGCACGCCTTGGAACTGCACGTCGAGCAGCGGCACGAACTCGAAGATGATGTCCGGGTTCTGCGCCGCACGCAGCATCTGGCCGAAGCGCACCGCCGTGCCCGGCGGCGGCGCCACGGCCACGTGCTCGCGCACCTGGGACGCGCTGAGCCGCTTCGGGTCGAGGATCGCGCGCCCGATGCGCACGGCGATCTCGGCGAGCACCAGCGCGATGGCGGAGCTGGCGGCGAGCAACAGCAGGCTGCGCCGCCACCGCCGCGGCCTGCGCAGCGGCGCCGTGTCCGTGCTCGAGGCCCGGTCGATCAAGATGCGTCGATCATGCCGGCGCGGTCTGCACGGCGCGAGGACGCAGCAGCGCGATGATCGCTTCGATCGTGATCCAGACCGCGAGCAGCAGCAGCACGACCGCGACGCTCGCCAACGGAGCGTTCGTGGCGTCCACGATCTGCAGCACGAGCGCGCTCATCGTCATGAGCATCATGAACACCATCGGCACGCCGACGCAGAGGCGCAGCAGGGCGCTCTTGTTCGTGTTCGCGAGCCACAGCGACAACCCGACCAGCGTGAGTCCGGCCAGCAGCTGGTTCGTCGAGCCGAACAGCGGCCAGACCACCGTGTAGGCGGGCACCAACTTGCCGTTGTCGACGACGGTCGCGGCGAGGAACCACGCCGGCAGCGCGAGTGACACGACCGTGCCCGTGATGCCGGCCAGCCGCGTGTGCCAGCCCGTGAACTCGGTGAACAGGTAGCGCGCGAGCCGCGTACTGACGTCGAGCGTGTCGTAGACGAACGTCGCGAACGCGAGCATGCCGAACGTGATCGCGAATTGCAGCGGCATGCCGAGCTCGTGCAGGAACGAGCCGACGCCGACGCCGAAGATCTTGTCGGGCCCCGCGTGCGAGAGCTCGCTGTCCTTTGCCAGCACCATCACGCACGCGAGGGACAACATCGCGACGACGCCTTCGAGCAGCATGCCGCCGTAGCCGACGAGGTGCGCGTCGGGCTCGCGGTCGAGCTGCTTGCTCGTCGTGCCCGAGCACACGAGGCCGTGGAACCCGCTGACTGCGCCGCACGCGATCGTGATGAACAGGAACGGCACGAGCGGGTTGCCCTTGGGCGCCGTGAACCCGACGAACGCCGGCCACTGGATCGCCGGGTTGCCGATCAAGACGCCCAGCACGCCGCCGCCGAGCGTCAAGTACAGGAAGAAGCCGCCGAGGTAGCCGCGCGGCTGCAGCAGGAGCCACACGGGCAGCATCGACGCGATGCCGCAGTAGACGAGGATCAGCCAGGCCCACCACAGGTTCGGCCTCGCGCCGGACGCGCTCAGGTCGATCGGCATCAACGGGCCGAGCCAGATCGCGAGACCGACGGCCGGTACGAAGATCAGCGTGACGAGCCACAGCGGCGGGCGCAGCCGCTGGACCACGATGCCCATCACGACCGCGAGGCCGAGGTAGAGCATCGAGCTCGAGGCGACGCCGGCGCCGCTGATCGGGATCCTCTGGCCGGACGCGTCGGGCGCCGGCACGTCGAGTGCCTGCGTGAACGCGGTCGCCGTCGCGTCGGTGAATGCCGTGATCACGAGGATCAGCGCGAGCCAGATGAAGAGCGTGAACGCCGCGTAGCTGCGCGGATTCAGGTTCTTCTTGAGGATGTGCGCGATGTTGCAGCCCTTGTGGCGCACCGACGCGACGAGCGACGCGAAGTCGTGCATCGCGCCGATGAAGATGCAACCGAGCAGGATCCACCAGAACGACGGCGCCCAGCCGAACCACAGCGCCGCGAGGATCGGTCCGACGATCGGCCCGGCTGCCGAGATCGCCGAGAAGTGCTGCGACAACAGGTAGAAGCGACGGGTCGGCACGTAGTCCTCGCCGTCATTGTGTTCGTGCGCCGGGGTGCTCACCGCCGGGTCGAGGTCGAACAAGCGGGCGAGCAGGCGCCCGTAGAAGCGGTGGGCGAGCGCAAAGGCGGCAAGGCTCAGCAGCAGGATCGTAGGCAGCGACATGATGCGGCATCCATTCGCACGGCCCGACGCGATGCGAGCGAAGAGCCGGGCCGATCACCTCGCGATCTGTTCCTCGAACTCAACCGCGGATATCGCGCACGTCGCCGCGTCGTGAACACTGCGGCGCCTTCGAACTCGCAGTCAACTGGGGAATGCGCGCGACTCTAGCGATTCCGCATGCTGTCGCAAGACTGCGTGCGCCGCTGACTTGCACGGCAAATCACTGTCAGGAGAACGCCCGAGTTTTTGGCTCGTGGCCGCCGTCGAGGGGGCCCGATGGAGCCGCTGCAGCCTCGGTTCGCGCGCGCGGAGTGTGCGCGCGCTGCGCGACCTCGAGAACGTGAGCGCCTTCGTGATCGTCCGGACCGGCCGATGCGCCACGCAACGGCGGTGCCAGCGCGCGGGGTACCTTTCCGCGTTTCGCGACACTGCTGCAAACGCGCACGCTCGCGCCATCTGCGGCATGGCCTCGACGGGATCGCCATGCAACGTGAACGGCAGGGAACTTCGCGCCCGAGTCGTCGCGTCGAAGCTCGACCGAGGAGTGGTGTCACACCGCGCTCGCGGTGGCCAGCCTCGAGCCGCTGGCGCACACCAGCGGGCACTCATGCCCCAGATGACGATGAACCTACTCCAGCTCTCGTGCGCGGGTTCCGCCCTGCTCTGCGTCCTTCCCGCGCAGAATCTCCTCTTGCCCGACAACCACCACCTCGTCGAGTCGCAGGCACAGGTCTACGCCTCGGGCTCCACCAGCTGGTGGGGCAGTACGGCGAGTGTAGTGGGCCGCCGCTTCCAGGTCCTCTACGACGCGAGCCACTTCACGGGCGTCGGCGGCGTGACGGGTCCGATCAGGATCACGCACGTCGCCTTCCGCGGCGAGGACACGGAGCACAACACCGGAGGCCAGGTGTTCACGACCGTCGTCGCGACGCTCTACTCGACGTCGCTCACCTCGGCCGCAGCACTCAACACGACGTTCGCGATCAACATCGCGGCCGCGACGTCGACTCCGCTCGGCACCGTGGCCATTCCGGCGCTCACGGCAGCGCCGTCCGTGGGCCGCGCGCCGAACAACTACATCCTGGATCTCGACTTCTCGAACGTGCCGATGGTGCCGTTCGATCCGACGATCGCCACGCAGCCGAACCTGCTGCTCGACGTCACCTACGCGACGCAGACGGTCGCCCCCGCCCCCGAGCTGTCGGAGATGATCCAGATCCAGGACACCGCCGGGACTACCGCGTTCATTCGAGGACGCGGCCTCTTCGCGGCCTCCGCGTTGGCGCTCGTGGGCACGGGCTCGACCATCCCTCCGGTGATGCTGATTCGCTTCATCAGTCCCGGCCCAGGTGGCTACCCGTCGCTGATCCCGGCTCGGAACGAACGCTACGGCGGCGCGTGTGGCGGCAACACGTCGACGTTCTACCAGCTGTTCGCGCACGGCGAGTACTTCGACCTCAAGGACCCGGGCCAGGTCGACCTCGCCAGCGGTCTGCGGCTCAATCCGAACGCCTACCCTGGACCGAGTTTCTACTTCGTGAGCGGCGGTGCGGCGCCGGTCGATCTGCTGCATGGCGTGGTCGGCGTGCCGATCAGCGTCAATGACGACGAGACGGTCCCGTTCCCGATCCCCCCGTTCCAGTATCCGGGTGGTCCTGCCGCCGGCACGCCCGTGATCCGGCCGTCGACGAACGGGTATGTGATCCTCGACCCCGCGTCGACGGAGATCAGCGGCGACTACAACCCGACTCTCGCGAAGTGGCTCGGTACGCCGGCCACGAATCTGGCGCGCGTCGCGCCGTTCTGGCACGACTTCTCGCCGAACAAGAACACGATCATCGATCCCACCTCGGGGCTGTATGCGGTCATCAACGCCGTCAACCCCGCCGAAGTGCTGATCACCTGGAACCGCGTCGGCCGCTTCAACTCGGTCGCGCAACAGGGGCAGGAGTATCACACGATGCAGTGCTCGCTGAACACCGCGACCGGCGTCATCGAGTTCCGCTACGGGCCGATGGACCAGATCTGGGGCGACACGTTCACGGCGTCCACGGTCACGGGTGGCACGAGCGGAATCACGGGGTTCACTCGCGGCGCGATCGGTGGCGTACCGTCGCAGGACCCGCAGTCCCGTGACCTGTCGATCGAGCGGCCGTTCCGGACCCAGGTCGAAGGCGCCACGGGCCACATGGGCAACACGGTCGTCGCTGCTCCGGTCTTGCCGGGCCCGGTCTACATGGGCCGCGCGTTCTTCGGGCAGACGCTGAAGTGGAACGCGAGCAACGTTCCGGCAGGTTCGCTGCTCGGTGTGCAGCTCATCGACATCGCAGCGGCTCGCCCAGGCATCATGGCGGCGTTCCTGACGGCGCCGGGGTGCATGCTCAGCGTGACTCCGGGTGCGATCCTGTGGGAGCTCACGGTCTTCCCGCCTGCGAGCGTGACCGGCACCGTGGGTTTCACGATCCCGGTCGGCTGGCCTGGATTCCTCGGCTTCGACCTGTATGCGCAATACGTGGTCCTGGATGGCCTGTTCATCCCAGGGCCCTTGATCACGGTCGCGAGCAACGCGGTCCACACCACCGTCGGCCTGCAATAGGCGGCCTGCAAAGCTCGGCGCCGCGAAGGTAGCGGCGCCGGACCTTCGCGATCACTTCGCGATGCGTTCCTTGAACTCCAGCGTCTCCGTGTCGAGGCGGACCTTGTCGCCGACGTCGCACAGCATGTTGACCTTCACCTTCATGCCGTTCTCGACGACGGCTTCCTTCTGGCCGGTGCCGGCCCCGCGGATCGGCGGCGAGGTCTCGGTGATCGTCAGGATCGAGTGCTTGGGCGGGAACACGGCCACGAGCGAGCCGTCGACGAAGAAACCCTTGTAGGTCTCGGCCGGCCACTTCAGCGCGTCTTCGGCCGCCGCCACGGCGCAACGCACCTCGTCGCCGTCGGGCGTGAAGAACACCTCGTCGATGCCGTCGCGATACGAGTGCGAGAGATCCTTCTCTTCCTTGTCGAGCACTTCCCACTTCGAGTCCGTGTGCTCCTTGAGCTCTTGCACGCGGCCGTTCTGCAGGTCCTTGATGCGCAGCTGCACGAACGCGCGGCGGTCGTTGCGCAGGATGTTCCACCAGACGACCGTGCACATGCGGCCCTCGTAGCGGACGAGCGTACCGGGACGGAGTTCGAGTGCGGCGACTTGCATGGGGGAAACAGGGTAGCGAGTGGCAGTCGCGAGGCAACCGGCTCGATGGCCGCGGATCACGGACTTGGGCTCGCGAGAACCCTGTCAGCCAGGCCGCCTCGATGGGCGCCGGGAACCGGTGGTGGCCCGAGGATCGAGCCACCACGGTAGCGCGCACTCTGCACGGCAGCGCGGCGTGCGCAGAGCCGTGGCGTGCGTCGCGAGACGGATCAGCCGATCGTGAAGCTGACGACGTTCGTGCCGCAGGCGCTCAGGCTGAACGGCTGCATCGTGAAGCCGACGACCACGGCCTGCCCGTGCAGGTTGATCTGCGGGATGTTGGCCGGGATCGGGACCGACAGGCTAACGGCGCCGGAGGCGTCGACCATGCCGAGCGGGACCGGGAGGAACGGGCTCGCGAGGCCGAGCACGAGGTTGCCGCCGGGCAGCGGAACGGTGGTGCTGCCGAGCGTGGCGCCGACCGCGAGGATCGCGATCGAGTTGGCAGTGGCGCCGGAGACGCCGATCTGCAGATTCGTGCTGGGGGCGCCGCCGGTGACGGCGAGCGTGCCGCACTGGGCGGGAACGAAGCTGGCGAGAGCGAGGAGGGCTGCGATGGAGAGTGTCTTCATGATTCTGGTCAGTGTCGAGTGTTACAGGGTGGGGCAGGCGTTGCGGCTCCCGGAGGCCACCGCGATATGGCCCATCCGTTTTTTGGCGGCCGGACCCATCACGCCGTGCAGGCGTTTTTCCGGCGCGTCATCTCCGCGTCATCTGCCGTGGGGCCACCGTTGCGGCTGGCCAGCTATTGGCGGATCGAACGGTCCTTGGTCTCGCGCAGGAACAAGGCGCCGACGACCACCGTCATCAGCGAGACGGCGATCGGATACCAGAGGCCGCAATAGATGTCGCCCGACCACGCGACCATTGCGGTGGCGAGCAGCGGCAGCATGCCGCCGAACCAGCCGTTGCCGAGGTGGTAGGGCAGCGACATCGACGTGTAGCGGATCCGCGTCGGGAACAGCTCGACGAGGAAGGCCGCGATCGGGCCGTAGACCATCGTCACGTAGACGACCATCAGCACGAGGATCAGCAGCGTGGGGATCCACGCGATCTGTGCGGGGTCGGCGGCAATCGGATACCCGGTCGACTTCAGCGTGGCCTTGAACTGGGCTTCGTCCCAGCCGCGCAGTTCGACGTCGCCGATGCGGGTGACGACGTCCTGGCCCGGCACGCCGGGCAACGACGTGAACGGCAGTCCCGACTTGGTCAGGAAGTCGCGCACGCGGTCGCCCGGCGTGAACTTCGTGTCCTTCGTCGGGAACACGTGGAACGAGTAGTCCGATGTCGCCACGGTGATCGCGTGCTTGTCCTGGTACTGCTCGAGCGCGGGGTTGACGAAGTGCGTCAGGCCGTGGAACAGCGGGATGTAGGTCAGCGCCGCGAGCAGGCAGCCGGAGAGGATGATCTTGAGGCGGCCGATGCGGTCCGACAGCCGCCCGAACACGAGGAAGAACGGCGTCGCGATCAGGAGCGACAGCCCGACCAGCGTGTACGCGGACACGTAGTCGACTTTCAGGATCGTGATCAGGAAGAACAGCGCGTAGAACTGACCCGTGTACCAGACGACGCCCTGGCCCGCAGTGGCGCCGAGCAGCGCGAGCAGCACGTACTTGTTGTTCGGGTAGCGCAGGAAGCTGTCGCGCAATGGCGACTTTGACCCGTGGCCACCCGCCTTCATCGCACGGAACACCGGCGACTCCTGCAGCCGCATGCGGATGTAGACCGAGAACACGAGCAGGATCAGCGACAGCATGAACGGGATGCGCCAACCCCAGTCCTTGAAGGCGTCCGCGTCGAAGGCCGCGCGGCAGACGCCGATCACGAGCAGCGACAGGAAGAAGCCGAGCGTCGCCGTGGTCTGGATCCAGCTCGTCGCATAGCCGCGGTCCCGGTCGGCCACGTGCTCGGCGACGTAGGTCGCAGCCCCGCCATACTCGCCGCCGAGCGCGAGCCCCTGCGCGAGCCGCAGGGACACGAGCAGGATCGGTGCCGCGATGCCGATCGAGGCGTAGGTCGGCAAGAAGCCGACCGCGAACGTCGACGCGCCCATCACGACGATCGTCATCAGGAAGGTGTACTTGCGTCCGACGAGGTCGCCGAGCCGGCCGAACACGAGCGCGCCGAACGGCCGCACGACGAAGCCCGCCGCGTAGACCGCGAACGCGGACAACAGCGCTGCGGTTGCGTTGTCGGCCGGGAAGAACAGCGCGCCGAAGAACGGCGCCAGCGTCGCGTAGAGATAGAAGTCGTACCACTCGAAGACGGTGCCGAGCGACGATGCGAACACGACGCGACGCTGCTCGCGCCGCGAGATCAGGTCCGGATCGAAGCGCGGCGCCGCCGCTGTGCCGAACGAGGCCGAATGCGAGGCCGGGCGCGAGATGATGGGTTCGTCCATGGGTCGGTGTGCCGAGTCTAGAAGGTGAACACCTGCCACTGCAGGTTGATCTGGTCGCCTTTGAAGCCGCTGCCGCCGTCGATGTGCGTGTAAGCGAGCTTCAGGTTGTTGCCGTAGCCGCCCGGATACCAGCCGACGCCGAACCCGTAGCGGTGCTCGTCGCTGCCCCCGTCGATGTCGCGCGCTGCGATCTGCACGAACGGTTGCAGCTTCGGCTCGCTCAGGTAGACGCCGCCCTCGAACAGCACGTTGCTGCGCTCCGTGAGCGTCGTCAGGAACGAGCCGCCGTCGAGCCGCACGTAGTCGAGCTGCGCGACGATGCCGTTGCCGTTGCCGAACGGGTGCTCGAAGAACACGTCGGTGCCATACGAGTCGTAGTCCTGTTGCTTGTCGTAGCTCGCGCCGAATGCGAGCGCCTTCGACTTGCCGAGCGACGAGCCGCGGTAGGTCAACCCTGTCTGCGGCGACCCCAGCAGGTGAACCATCAGACGGCCCATGTAGCGGAACTCGTTGCTCGCGTTGGTGCCGCGCTGGCCCTGGTAGATGCCGGCTCGATACTCGAGCATGTCGTCGAACAGGTAACCGCGCGCGCGCAGGCCTTCGTCGCGGCCGACGCGCGACCCGATCGGCCCGGACTCGTCGAACGTGAACGCGCCGTAGTCGACCGCGAGGAGACTCGCCGCCGACTGGTTGTGGTTGTAGGTCTGCTCGGTCAGCAGGAGGCCGCCGTCGAGCTGGAACTCCTGCCGGTACTTCCAGGTCGCCACGACGTCCTGCAGGAAGATGTCGCCGGCGTCCTTGGTGCCGCTCGGCGCCCCCTTGCCGAGGTTCGGGCTGTCGGTCTGGATGAACACCGTGATGTCTTCGGGGAGCTTGAACTCGCCGATCAGGCGGAAGCGCCGCAGGAAGATGTTGTCCGCGTCGTCGTCGGTGCCCGGCAGGTCGACGGACTCCGCCATCAGCTGCGACAAGAGCCCGAAGCGGAACGACGTCTTGGTGTCCTTGTTCTCCCACTGCAGCTGCGCTGTGGCGAGCTGCGCACTGAAGACGACGGCCGCGAAGCTGAAGAGACTGCGCCGCGCGCGACAACGACTCACGATCATCTCCTGCCTCGACGAAGCCTCGCACGGGCCGCCGGGGCGACCTCCCGCACCGCCTCGGGGGTTCACGGACTATTGCGCGCGTCGATCGGCGTGCGAATCCATGGGAGACCCGAGCGAGTCGCCGGAGGATCCCGCAGCGGCGACACGGCGAGGCTGCATCACGTCGTGGCGGGCCGCGGCGCGGCGCGTGAACCTGGCGTGACGATCAATGGCAACCACCGTAGGGTCATTGCCGGATTGCCGAATCTGGGCGGCAACAGCAAAAAGGAGCACGTTCCTCATTGCTGTTGCATCTCCGGTCGCGTGGGCCGGCGAGGCGCGGCTTGCCATGAGAGGGTCGTGATATGCAGCCGATGACCCGCCGGACGTTCGTCGGGCTCGGTGCCGCGGGTGCCGGCGCGACCGGCCTCGGCACGCTGGGCTGGGATCTCACCGGTGCGGTTCGTGTGCAGCAGGATCTGCGCCTCAGCGGCGCCAAAGAGGTCCGTTCGCTGTGTCCATATTGTGCGGTCGGCTGTTCGATCGTCGCCTACACGCGTCCGGGCGCCTCGGGCCAACCGGAGCTGCTGCAGATCGAGGGCGACCCCGACAGTCCGGTCAATGAAGGACGGCTGTGTCCCAAGGGTGCCAGCGCGATGCAGCTCGCGGTCAGCAGCCGCCGCGTGCAAAGGCCGCGGTATCGCGCACCGGGCAGCGACCGCTGGCAGGAGATCGGCTGGGACGAGATGCTGGACCGGCTGGCCCAGCGCATCAAGGAGGCGCGCGATGCGACGTTCGTCGCGCAGGACGCGGACGGCAACACCGTGAATCGCTGCGAGGGCATCGCGTTCGCGGGCGGTGCCGCGTTCAGCAGCGAGGAGGGTTATCTCGCGGCCAAGATCATGCGCACGCTGGGGGTCGTGCACCTCGAACAACAAGCGCGGGTTTGACACGGCCCCACGGTCGTCAGTTTGGCGGCCACCTTCGGACGCGGCGCGATGACGAACCACTGGCGCGACATCAAGCACGCCGACGTCATCCTGATCAACGGCGCCAACCCGGCCGAGGCGCATCCGGTCGGCTTCCAGTGGTTCCTGCGCGCGAAGCTCGATCCGGCGCGCGGCCCCGGCAACGGCGGCGGCGCGCGCATCATCCACGTCGATCCGCGCTTCACGCGCACGTCGGCCGTGGCCGACATCCACGCGCGCATCCGCGTCGGCACCGACGCGGCGTTCTTCGGCGGGCTGATCCACCACGTGCTCGAGCACGACCTGATCCACCGCGACTACGTGCGCGACTACACGAATGCCTCGTTCCTCGTCGACGAACGGTTCGCGTTCCACGACGGGTTGTTCAGCGGCTACGACAAGGACCAACGCCGCTACGACATGGCGTCGTGGGCCTACCAGATCGACCAGGACGCGACGCAGCGATACGTCGCGCAGCAGGCGCAGCACCAGCAGGGCCAGCCGGTGGACGCCTCGATGGGTGGGAAGCCCGACGCGCCGAAGGTCGGCGCGGCGGTGCGCTTCGCGAAACGCGATCCGCAGCTCGCGCACCCGCGCAGCGTGTTCCAGCTGCTGCGCGCGCACTACGCGCGCTACACGCCCGAGATGGTCTCGTCGATCACCGGCATCCCGGTGCAGCAGTTCCTGCAGATTGCCGAGATCGTCGGCGGCATGGGCCGGCCGGACAAGGTGATGACCGTGGTCTACGCGGTCGGCCTCACGCACCACACGACGGGCGGGCAGCTGATCCGCAGCGCGGCCGTGCTGCAGCTGCTGCTCGGCAACATGGGCCGGCCCGGCGGCGGCATGAACGCCGAGCGCGGTCACGCGAACATCCAGGGCAACACCGACAACGCGATCTCGTGGGAGATCCTGCCCGGCTACCTGCGCATCCCGGCGCCGGGCCAGCGTGGCCTCGACGACTACATCGCGCAGAGCGCGCCGCCGAAGCTCGACGCGAACTCGTGGAACTACTTCGGCACCAACTACCGCCGGTTCATGGTCAGCCTGCTGAAGGCGTGGTATGGCGACACCGCGAAGCCCGAGAACGACTTCGGATTCGCGTTCGTGCCGAAGCCCGCGAGCGACGCGTCGTGGATCACGATCCACGACCAGGCGCTGCGCGGCCGCATGCACGGCGTCGTGTTGTCCGGCATGAGCGCGACGAGCATCGGCCCCGATTCCAACCAGGTGCTGCAGGCGCTCGCGAAACTGAAGTGGCTCGTGGTCATGGACCCGCTGCCGACCACGAGCTCGGAGTTCTGGCGCCGGCCCGGCGCCGATCCGAAGAGCATCGACACCGAGGTGTTCATGCTGCCGACCTCGCACTGGATCGAGAAGGACGGCTCGTTCGTGAACAGCGGGCGATGGGCGCAGTGGAAGGAGCAGGTGCTGCTTCCCTCGGGCGAGGCGCGCCACGACCACTGGATCCTGGCCGAGCTGTTCCTGCGCGTGCGCGCGCTCTACCAGCAGCACGGCGGCAAGTTCCCGGAGCCGATCGCGGCGGTGACGTTCGCCTACAAGGACCCGCACAAGCCCGAGCTCGAAGAGCTCACCGCCGAGATGAACGGCTGGCGGCTCGGCACCAAGCAGCGGCTCGCGACGTTCGCGGACCTGCAGGACGACGGCAGCACGGCAGCCGGCAACTGGATCTACACGGGCTCCTACCCGGAGAGCGGCAACCTGATGCGGCGCCGCGACGGCGTGCAGGACCCGCGCAAGAACGACCCGACCGGCATGGGCTTCTTCCACGGCTGGGCGTGGAGCTGGCCGATGAACCGGCGCGTCATGTACAACCGCGCTTCCGCCGATCGCGACGGCAAGCCCTGGGACCAGAAGCGCGCCGGGATCAGCTGGGACGAGAGCCAGAAGAAGTGGGTCGGCGACGTGCCCGACTACCCGGCGACGATGGCGCCGAGCGATCCGAAGGCGTGGGGTCCGTTCATCATGACGTCCGAGGGCGTCGGCCGGCTGTTCTCGGCGTCGATGCTCGACGGGCCGTTCCCGGAACACTACGAGCCGATCGAGTCGCCGATCGAGAACCCGCTGCACCCGCAGCAGTCCGCATCGCCGGTGGCCTTCCTCTACGACGAACGCGCCGGCCGCGAGAGCCGCTTCGGCACCGTCAAGGAGTATCCGTATGTCGCGACGAGCTACCGCCTCACGGAGCACGAGCACTTCGTCACGCAGCACGTGCCGGTGCTCGTCGGGCTGCAGCCGCAGCCGTTCGTCGAGATTCCCGAGGAGCTCGCGCAGCAGAAGCACATCCGCAACGGCGACCGCGTGCGCGTGAGCAGCAAACGCGGCCGCATCGAGGTGGCCGCGATCGTGACGCGGCGGCTCGGGCCGGTCCAGGTCGGCGGCAAGACCGTCTACCAGATCGGGATCCCGATCCACTGGGGCTTCGTCGGCATCGCGGCCGAGCGCGACCCGCAGCGTGGCGCCCAATGGCTCGCCAACGCGCTGACGCCGTTCGTCGGCGACGCGAACTCGCGCACGCCCGAGTTCAAGGCGTTCCTCGTCGACGTGCAGAAGGTGTGAAGAAGATGAATGCGGCGACGCAGCCTCCGGCCTCGATGGATCGCCCCCGCGGGCGCTGGGACGCGCGCAGGCGGCGCTGCGACCAGCTGCTGCAGCACTACCCGCACGCGGCGGACATGTTGTCGCTGCAGCACGCGCTGCTCGAGGTGCAGCAGCAGGCTTTCACGGCCGCGCTGGCCGACCGGCCGCAGCCGGCATGCTGGCCCGCGTGGACCGAGCAGGTCGTCGCCCGGTCCATCGCCGAAGCGACGCGAGCCCACGGTCCCGCGGCGCTGGCAGCGGCCGCGCAGGGACAGCTGCACCGCGGCGAAGCCGCGGGCCTCGCGGCGCGCTGGCTCGCGGGCGAGGTGCTCCCGCCGCTGCTCGGCTACCTGCCGCGCGCGTCGCTGCAGCCGCTGCTCGAAGCGCTGTTGCCGCCCGGCGGCGACCCGGCGGACGCCGCGCCAGGCGGCGACGCGCGGCACTGTCCGGCCTGCGGCGGGTTGCCGCAGCTGTCGTATGTCGCCGACGGTGGTGATCCGCTGACCACGGCGCCGCGCCGCCTCTTGTGCGCCCGCTGCGGCCAGGACTGGGTGTTCGCGCGAACTGCCTGTCCGGCCTGTGGCGAGTCGGCCTCGGCGCAGCGCACGGTGTTCGCCGACGACAAGCGCTTCCCGCCGCTGTCGGCCGCGGCCTGCGACGGCTGTGGCTGCTACCTGGTAGGGGTCGACCTGCGGCGCGATCGCGACGCGGTGCCCGAGATCGACGAACTGGCGGCGCTGCCTCTCGAGTTGGCCCTGCAAGAGCGCGGATTCCGCAAGATCGTGCCCAACCTGATGGGGGCCGGATAGGAGCGCACATGGCACGCACGGTCGGATTCTTCACGGACACGACGGTCTGCATCGGCTGCAAGGCCTGCGAGGTCGCGTGCAAGGAATGGAACCAGCTGCCCGGGCACGAGCCGCTGTTCCGCGACAGCTTCGACAACACGGGCAAGCTCGACGAGCAGAACTGGCGCCATGTGCAGTTCCACGAGCGCGGCACGCCGGCCGGCGGCGTCGCCTGGAACATGATGAGCGACGTGTGCAAGCACTGCAGCGACGCGCCATGCATGGCGGTCTGTCCGACCAACGCGATCGTGCGCACCGAGTTCGACACCGTCTACATCCGGCCCGACGTCTGCAACGGCTGCCGCGACTGCATCGCCGCGTGCCCCTATCACGTGATCGGCTTCAACGGGAGCAAGGGCTTGGCCCAGAAGTGCACGTTCTGCTACGACCGCCTGCAGCGGGACCTGGAGCCCGCGTGTGCGAAGGTCTGTCCGACGCAGTCGATCCAGTTCGGCGACCTCGCCGAGATGCGACAGCGCGCCACCGCGCGGCAGGCACAGCTGCAGCAGCAGGGAGTCCACGAAGCGCGCATCTACGGCGAGCGCGAGTATGGCGGGCTGCACGCGTTGTTCCTGCTGACCGGCGCGCCGTCCGAGTACCGGCTGCCGGACGAGGCCAATGCCGTGCTGCCGCGGCGCAACAACGTGCTCGGCTATCTGGGCGCGCTCGTCACCGGCTGCCTTGCGGTGCTCGCCGCGCTGGTCGGGTTCCGCGAGCGCCGCAAGGAGGCGTGAGCCATGAAACCGGAGCACTTCGTCGTACCGCCGGAATGGGGCTGGTACATCGTCTGGTACTTCTACCTGGGCGGGATCGCTGGCGGCGCCTACCTGCTCGGCACGCTGCTGAAGCTGCGCGGTGGGTTGCGCGACGTTCCGGTGTCGCGGCTCGCGTTCTTCCTGAGCTTCGCGGCGATGGCCGTTTGTCCGGTGCTGTTGACGCTCGACCTCGGGCAACCAGGGCGCTTCTGGCACATGCTCATCGACCGCAGCCACGGCGGGCTCGCGTTCAAATACTGGTCGCCGATGTCGGTGGGGGCGTGGGTGCTGCTGTTCTTCGGCGCGTTCTGCACGGCCACGTTCGCGGCCGCGGTCGCGCAAGCGCGCGGCTCCGAGCCGAAGGGCCGGCTCGGCGCGCTGCTGCGCATCGCGTATGGTCGCGGGTTCCTGGCCGTCGGCTCCGTGCTCGGGCTGTTCCTCGCCGGTTACACGGGCGTGCTGCTGAGCGTCAGCAGCCAGCCGCTGTGGAGCGACACGTGGGCGCTCGGCGGCCTGTTCCTCGCTTCGGGCCTGTCGGTCGCGGCCGCCGCGCTGGTGTTGCTCGCGCGGTGGCGGCACGCCGACCTCGCGACGACGGGCTTCTTGCGCGAGGTCGACGGCTCGTTCATCACGCTCGAGCTCATGCTGCTCGTGATCTGCTTCGCGTCGTTGGGCCGCGTCGGCATCGAGTACGCGCGATGGCCCTGGCTGCTGCTGTGGCTGCTCGTGCTGGGGCTCAGCGTGGGGTCGCTCGTGGTGCGCAAGCGCGTCGCGGGCGGCGGCGTGGTCCCGGCGGCAACGATGGTGCTGATCGGCGGATTGGCGCTGCGGATCGTGGTCGTGTTCGCGCCGCAGGTGCACGCGTGATGCTCTTCATGAGCCCGATCCCTTCATGACCCTGAGCATCGGAGTGAGGCTCGCACCGCGAGTCGACCAGATCGGCGAGTTCTTGGCCGACGTGCGCGCGCTGGACGCATCCGGTGTTGCCGCGTTGTGGGTCGAGGGTGACGAGGATCCCTGGCTGCTGCTCGCAGCGGCCTCCGTGGTGACCTCGCGCATGAAGCTCGTGGCGCCGTGCTCGGCCGCGGAGGTCGATGCCCCGGACCGGCTGGCCCGCCGTGTCGCGACGCTGCAGCTGCTCGCGCACCACCGCGTCGTGCTCTGCGTCGACGATGCCGCTTTCGTCGAGCCGGTGCTGGCCTGCGGAGACGCGCCGCTCTTGTTCGACGTGCAGGCCGGCGCGCCGCCGGTCGCAGCCACGGCCGTCGTGCGCGCGGCCCGAGGCTGGCTGCTGCCCGGCCGGGTGCCCGCGGACCTGCGGACCGACCGCGATGCCGTGCTGGCCGCGCGGCGCGCGCAGGAGCTCGACCTGGGTCTCGAGTTCTGGGCCGGCGTGCCGGTGCCCGCGGGCCGCGCCGAGTGGCGGCGTTCGCTGGCCGAGCAGTTGGCGGCCGGCGCTACGGGCGTCGTGGTGCCGCACGATCCGCGGCTGCTCGACCTGCTGCGCAACCCCGACTCGGACGGCAACCGCTCCGACTTGCAGCTGGCGCAGGGTTGAGCGGAGCTCGCTGGCCGGGAAGCGAGACTACCGGCAACGCCATCGCCGTGGTTTCTATTCGTCGACGACACTCTTGACGCTCTTCTCGGCGTCGCGGACGCTCGCGTCCCCTTGGTTCCACGTCCCTTCTCGAATCGCGGCTTCGCATTGGGCAAGAGGTAGAACTCAGGATCGTTGGCACATTGTTCGGGAGTGCATCAGAGCTGGTGTTCTGCCTGGTCTTCAAATTGCACTGAGCGATACCTGCAATCGCCATACCACCGTTGATTCATGCGGAGTTAGGGAAAGCGGCGCGGCGAAAGCGATTCGAATTGGACCCAAGTTGGGACCGGTGTGGTCCCACGGCGATGAAGTGGTCGACGCGAGCCGTGTCGGCCTTGCTCGGGCACGCGCTGCTGGTCGTCGTCGGCCTCTACGTGCACGCCGACCAGAAGGTGCTGCTGGCGGCGATGGAAGACGTCTGGCGGACTTCGACGCGGAGTAGACGGGAAAGGGCGGGTTCTCCAGTCCGAACTTGAGGAGCCGGAGGGGCTTGGACAGAATGGCAGCGCCTCTCGTCCCGAGAGCGCCGTCCGGAGAGCTGCCCTCTATGCCCGCGAAAACCGCCCAACCCACAACTGAAACCAAAGCCCTACTTCAGCTCGCGGGAGCACGCACGCTCCAGGTGGCCTTGAAGGCCGTCGAGGAACTTGAGAAGGAGCACGGCTACCAGTGGGTTCCTGTCGGAGGCTACGAAGCCAACTTCGGGCTCATCAGCATCGGCAGCGATCCCGGCCACGCGCTCGTCGAGCGAGTCACGAACGCCATCGACGCTATCATCGAGCGCGAAGCGCTCAGGAACGCAAACAGCAAGAAGAAGAAGAAGCAGAAGGATGACCCGGCAACGCCCCGTGAGGCGGTCGAGGCATGGTTCGACGTGCCCGGCGGGCGCATTGGGAACATCGAGGAGATGAAGACGCGCCAGAAGCTCGCGGAGGAAGTGACGATCGATCTGCTGGACGGGGAGACCAAGACTCGCCCCGTGATAATGATCCGGGATCGCGGGATGGGACTCACGAGCAAGCAGATCCCGAAGACGATCCTGAGCCTGGGGAAGTCCAACAAGATCGACAAGATGTATCTGGCCGGAGCCTATGGCCAGGGCGGCTCAACCACACTCGCGTTCTCGCCAGAAGGAACGTTGTTCGTCTCGCGACCTCACTCGGATCTGATCCCGGAAGGCGAAGAAGACAACGTCTCAATCACGTTCGCTAGGTTCGAGGAGTTGGACCCGGAGACCAACAAGAACGGTCGGTATGCATACTTGGTGGACGAGGACGGCAATGTCGCGGATGTCCCTGCTGCGCGAATGGCCGACTTCAAGCCGGGCACGCTGGTTCTCCACTACAACTATCACTTCGACGGCTACAGCCACCAGATGACCCAGTTGACGGGAAGCCTCTGGTGGCTCCTGCACAACGTGCTGTTCGATCCCGTCATGCCTATTACCGCGGTCGAGTCGCGATCCTGGGTTACGAGCAAGAACCAGGGCAAGTCCGTGAGCCGAACAATCTCAGGCAACAACGCGAGACTGAGCCGCGACGACAACAAGAATGTTGAATACCAGGGAAGCCTCGATGTGCACCTGGACCACCCAGGCGGAGAGACTCAGGTGCGCGTCAACTACTGGGTCGTCAAGCCTCGGGAAGGCGACACCAAGGCGTCGACCGACGCTTATGTCGATCCCTACAAGCCGGTCACCTACACGTTCAACGGCCAGCGTCACGACAACGATGACCGTCGCTTCATCGTCAGCCGGCTGCAACTCAGCTACCTCGCCAAGTTCCTCGTTGTCCAGGTCGAACTCGACAACCTGCACGCCAAGGCACGGCGAGATGTTCTGTCGAGCACCCGCGACAGACTAAGGCAGTCTGCTTTCCTGGAGCAGATCCGCGGCGGGGTCGCAAGCGCAATGCAGGAAGACGAGGAACTCTTCCGACTCAACGAGGCACGCAAGGAAGACCTGCTCGCGCACCATTCGCAAAAGGACCGTGATCGCATGAAGCAGCGATTCGCGGATCTCATGAAGCGCCTCCCGACGGGCGCGGATGCCAAGTCACCATCGAAGGGGTCCGACGAGGGTGGACGCCCGAAGGGCGGCTCCAAGAGCCGTGAACCACTCCAGCCACTGCCCACCAAGAAGC